>Ga0210003_1000452_pt1 | contig 37480 bp, 23 predicted proteins | sample LantaG_FD_182804 | JGI IMG/M metagenome (GOLD analysis project Ga0210003, IMG submission 182804) | Deep subsurface microbial communities from Baltic Sea to uncover new lineages of life (NeLLi) - Landsort_02402 metaG (SPAdes) (version 2) | ecosystem: Environmental > Aquatic > Marine > Oceanic >...
TGTTGATTTCGACGGGGCCGGCTCCATGACCTTATTGGCTTGCGTAACGATGCCGGGCGATGATGTCACCCATCCGGTTCCCGACAACACCGGTTACATTACCGAAGGCCAGCTCTACTTGCGCAACGGCCGGATTGAACCATTCGGCTCCCTATCTCGTTTGAAACAGTTAGTCAACGGAGAAACAAGAGACGATCATCGATCCATTATGAACGCTTGTATTCAGCTTTACGCACAATGTGACGAAAGTCGGGAAAAACGGGAAATGGGCTTCGAGCTTTCCGAATGGGACATGAGGTTGCTGCAGTACGGCGATATGTTTGAAGAAAAGATAATGGACCTGAATCTGAACATAGAACTTTTCGATGCGCTGGACAAATGCTGGGAAATCCTCTCCGAATGTTTCAGTCCGGAGGAAACTGGCATTAGAGGTGCTATTATTGAAAAACACTGGATCCATAAGAACCGTCAGGCAAAATCGGAGCCACAACTCGAAACAGCTAAGTCATAACAGCTTTTGCAGAACGCACATGGCTAAACGGAAGATAAAATTTACACGAACAGAACTAAAGCATCAGCGCGATGCCCTGGCACGTTTTATTCGGTATTTACCTACTCTCAAGCTTAAACAGCAGCAGGTGCAGTCGTCCATTGTACAGACTCGCCAAATGTTTCGCGAGAAGCAGGAAGCAGTTAACGCAACAGAAAGAACTATCTCTACATATAACAGCTTATTTAATGACGTCGCAGGTGTCAATTTTACAAAGTTGGCTACGCCCGATTCTGTTGATACTTCCACACACAGTATAGCCGGCGTATATGTACCAAAGTTTGAGGCGATCACATTTCCCAAAGCCGATTTTAGCCTGTTTGCAACCGCGACGTGGGTCGATAGGGCTCTTGCAGATTTAAAAAAACTCAATCACCATACAGCGGAATTAGGTATTTTGCAGGAGTGTCTCGATCTGTTGCAGGCCGAACTGAAGAAAGTAATGCAACGAGTGAATCTTTTTGAAAAAGTCATGATCCCGAACACTCTTGATAATATTCGCCGGATTCGCATCGCATTGGGTGATCAGATGACAGCCGGTGTTGCTCGGGCAAAAATAGCCAAGGCCAAATTAGAGCAAAAAGAACATAAAAGTCATATGGAGGCTGTCGTTCAATGATCGTACCGATGTCCAAAGTTTACATCGTAACCCAGAGCCCCAACCGTAATCGGCTTTTGGATACCCTTGGGCAATTGGGAGTTATGCACGTTGAACCGGTAGATCCCGGCAAGGCAGTTGCAAAAGAATTCACCGTACATGCGATCTCCACCATTGGTCGCGCCCTGCAGTTATTGCAGGGGATTAAACCTTCGGGCGATACTCCCGACCTGTCCCCGCTGGATGCAGCCAGGGAAGCTCTTTCGATTCAAAAGGCAATAGTAGATGAAAAGGATCGCCTCAATACTCTACACCAAAAAGCCAACCAACTCACACTCTGGGGGAATGTCGAACTTAAGCAGCTTGAGCAACTCCGTTCAACGGGCATTGAAATAAAATTCTTCTCAGTAGCTCAAAAAGACCTGGCCGAACTCGAAGCGGAGTGTGCCGAAACGGTTGCCGAACTACCGGATCGGGAGGCGATGGTCGCCGTCATTGATCGAGCCGGACAGTTTCAAGCTCCTGAAGGGGCCAGGCAAATACCATGGCCAGCCACAGATCTCCCCACAGTCAGGAAAGAAGCCGCCGAGGTGGACGCTTCCATAAAACAACACAACAAACGCCTGGCTAAACTGGCAAATCTGTCAGAAGCAATGCGTCATCAGCTCAAGCATTACCAAGTAGAAGCGGATATCTGTGTCGTGCAGAACAGCGGTCTTTCCAGTGACGCCCTGTTTGCCCTGCAAGGCTGGGTGCCTTCTCGCAAGGCCGAGTCACTATCGGAGAGCCTCACCGAACAGAACATTACTGCCGCCGTGGAGATCCTGCCTGTCGAACAGCAAGAGCAACCGCCAACACTGATCGAATATCCGGGCTGGACCAAACCCATAAAGGGTCTTTTCGATATGCTCGGTACCGTCGCGGGATATCGTGAATTTGACGTATCGATACCTTTCATGCTGGCACTGCCGATTTTCGCCGCGATGCTGATTGGAGATGGCGGATACGGAGCTGTTTTGTTCATAGGTTTATTATTAGGATACAAAAAGGCATCTTCTGCTTTAGGCCCGAATTTTACGAAATTGCTGATCATCGTCGGCGCGGCATCTCTTGGTTGGGGATTTTTGTGCGGCAGTTTCTTTGGCAAGATCCTCTATACGCCCCCCATTCCTGTGAATATGACGGACAAGTCTCGTTTTATGCTCATGCAGATAAGCTTTATCATGGGAGCGATACATTTAAGTATCGCCCAATTGTGGCAGGCGTTCAGAATATTTCCTGATTTGCGTTTTCTCAATAAAGTCGGTTGGGCGATTTTTGTCTGGGGAATGCTCGGCGTTGTGCAGATGTTTGTCCTGAGTGCAAGCATGACCTGGAGCACTCCGTGGCCTTATCTTCTAATTACCGGGACGGTTCTGGCGATTTTATTCAATTCCCCGAGCAAAAATATCGTAAAGATGATTTTATTGGGAGTCGCCAACTATCCCCTGTCCATGCTGGGGGCTTTTTCCGATGTTATAAGTTATGTTCGTTTGATGGCGGTTGGGCTTGCCAGCGGCGTGCTTGCAAGCAGCTTTAACGATCTGGCGCTTAATTCCGGCTCATGGCTCATCGCGGCACCTACTTTGATCTTCGGGCATTCCCTGAACCTCGGCCTGGCTATGATAGCGCTGTTTGCTCACGGCGTCCGCTTAAATATGCTTGAATTTTCGAACAATCTTGGTATGCAATGGATTGGCTATTCGTATAAACCTTTTAGTAAAAATGATTCAGGAGTAAAATAAAATGACCACACTCACTTTCTTGGGACAAATGGGTATTGTTTTGATGTTGGGTCTTGCTGCGTTCGGCAGTTCTGTCGGCATAGGCGCGGCCGGGCAGTCCGCCGCAGGGGCATGGGGCAAGGAAGGCAAAGCCGGAAAGACCCTCAACTTTACGTATATCATTCTTTTAGGTATGCCTATCAGCCAGACCCTGTATGCCATGATTGTCATGAATAAACTTAGTCAGGTGTTGCAGAAACCGGAAACAGCTCTTGCGAACGCGGGTTTGCTGTTCGGGATTGGCCTGGCGACGGGACTCGGCGAAATGCTTTCTGCATGGATGCAGGGTTTAATCGGTGCGGCCGGTATTCGTTCCCTGAGCGAAAGTGAAGGCAAGGGTTTTGCTTTTTTGCTTATCGCGATGGGTATCGTCGAGACAGTAGGTATTTTCACGATGGTGTTCCTGCTGGGAATGGTACCTGCACTTCCCGCAGCAGCCATGTAAATTGAATATGATGTAAAGCAATCACAGAGACCGAACGAGGCAATATCTCCCGCCTGATGAAAATAGCTGACATAATAAGAGTATGATTCGCAACTCGTCGCTCGTATCTCGCTCATTGAGCGATACAGCAATTTCAATATCATGCCGTCGTTGTTTTTGTGCTGGAGACTAAGAGAATAATGGAACTGCTCGCAACATGCAAAGTAAAAGCAGCAATTCCGGCCCTTGTGTTTTTCATACTCATGGCTCCATTATGTTCGTTCGGTCGGGACGCACCCGGAGCCGGTGTCTCGGACGATGACCTGCTCGAAGAAATCTCCCACGCCGCATTCTTGTTTTTTATCCGTGAAGCGGATCCCGAATCGGGCCTGGTACGGGACAGAACCGGCGCCGAATACTGCAGCACCGCCGCCATGGGCTTTGGCCTGGCAGCTCTTCCCGTGGGCGCCGAACGCGGCTGGATCGATCGCCGCGACGCCGAGGCACGAGCCCTTACCGCGCTCCGGGCTCTCGCCCGCTCGAAAGCACATCACGAAGGCGTTTTCTGTCACTACCTCGATCTGCAAACGGGCCAGCCGAGCGAGCTCGGCTATGAAAAGGTGGCATCGACTATCGACACCGCCCTGCTCATGGCCGGCGTAATAACGGCCGGGCAATATTTCTCAGGCGAATGCGAGAAGCTGGCAGACGATCTTTTCGCCCGAATCAACTGGCGGCACTATCTCAATCCCGGCAACGGCCAGGTCTATATGGCGTGGCAGCCGGATCAGCCCGGCCGAATGGACGGCCCGGGGCATTTCAAAAAGCCCACATGGGACTGGTACACAGATGAGACCCTGCTGATCTGCCTGCTTGGACTGTCGGTACCGAACGAACGCCACCGCCTGCCGGCCGACTGCATGACGAAATGGAACCGACCCTCCGGCCGCTACCGTGACGGCAAGCAGTTTATTTACACATGGCCCGGCACGCTTTTCACCTACACTTTCGCCCATTGCTATTATGATTTTCGCCAAACGGGTAAAGATGCCCAGGGTATCGACTGGTTCGAGAACACACGCCTTGCCGCTACTGCGAACCGGGACTGGTGCAGGGACAATGCGGCCCGCTTCAAAAGCTACGACCACGATCGCTGGGGTGTCACGGCATGCAGCGGACCCGGCAACAAATACATCGTACCGGGCCATCAGCCGCGTGGTGAACGGGGCGAGACTCCCGCCGGGGGGACACTGGCGCCGTATGGAGCCGCAATGTCACTTCCGTTCCTCAGGCAGGATGCTCTTAAGGCACTGCGGCACATGCGCCGCCTGGAGATCGACGGTCGGCCGATCTGGCAGGACCCGAAGCAAGGCGGGTACGGGCTGCCAGACTCATTCAATATCGACGAAAACTGGATTTCCGACAGCACCATCGGCATCGCTCACGGGCCCATGCTGATGATGATAGAAAACGCCCGGACCAGCCTTATCTGGAATCTGTTCATGTCAAACAAACACATCCGTTCCGGAATCCGGCGAGCCGGCTTCCAGCGTAATCTCGATTCGAAAAGCGATTAGCCGCTAATTATTCTCCGACCATTTTTGTTCACCTCGGGCAATCACGCCTCCTCGACGACCTTCCATCCGATTGCATCGGCCAGCGAATACACTGGCTCTTTTATGTCGCCGTAGCAGGTCACGCGGTGCCAGCTCCACAGGTCCCACATACTGAAAAGCTTTTCGATGTCACCGACCGGCTCTGCGGCAAGCTTTGTCCGGCACGCGCGATCGTCCGGATCGTTTTCGACCGCCTTGCCAAGGTGCATCAGAATCTCCTTCTGAGGCTGCCTGATCTCGAGCGTCGTCGTCATGTACCCTAACGGCAGAATCGAACGAACCGAAGCGCCCTGCCGGTCCTCGGAATGTGTCAATATCTCATACGGATTAGCCGGTCCGTCTGGACCAAACATCTTGTTCGGCGCCACGCAATGCGCGTAGATAATCTGCCGCTTGGCAGTATCGATGACCGGGTCCGAAATGAAACTCGGCCGCCCACGCGTCATCGCCTCTATCGTCACCATTGTCGCCGTGGACCTTATATCGCACTCACAGGCCCCAACCATTCCTTCGTTGTTCAACTGGTGAAACCCAAGGCAAGGGTAGGCATGGATGTGGCCGCCGTAGAATCCGCCCAGGCAGTTGATCGCAATCCCATTTGCTCCGTGTTTTTTCAGCACCTCCTTCATGCCCAGGTACATCGCCGCCGAAGTCTCCAGCGTCTGGTCCGAAACACCGACAACTTTGGCCGCATCATTTTTCCATTTCTGTGCGACCGTCTTTGACATGGCCTTGTCCGCACCTTCCCACGCGGCGTTAACCTCGGCGAAGGAAACGTTCTCGATTGGTATTCCCATCATCTCGCCCGCCGGACCGGAATTCTGGTCCCTGACCGCCAGAATCTTCGATTTTTTCATTTGCCTGATGCACTCATCCGTCGAGACTGTTCGCAAATTGTCCACCTTGCACTGCATGTCGCCCGTTCTCGGCGTCCTCTCCATGCGTACCCGCTTTGTCGCGGCGGCGAAATCCGCAACCGATCCTCCGCGCCCGACGAGCCCGAAACATTTCACGCCGGCGATAACATCGTCCATATTCGACGATGCCACAAAGCCCACATTGCCCGCCCCGCTCCGCAGGAATGCCGCGTTATAGACCAGGAATCCGCCGCTTCCTCCGTACTGAAAGTCGACATAAAGCACCGGCTTGCCCGAAGCGGCAATGTCCTGTACTACACGATTCCAGCAGTTCATCTGATAAACGACATAGCCGTCAACACCGCCTGACTCATTCTCCTGGAGAATCTTTTTCGCCTCCTCCGGCCCTTTAGCCAAGGACGAAACGAACTCGAACTCAGGGCATCCTTTCGCGAGGTCGGCGTTTATCCGCTTCATAACCGGCCTGAAGTCGAATCCCACGTTAGGCCAGTCCGGCCCGGGCTGCCTGGCCGCATGCAGCGAATAAATCACCTGAATACGCATCTTGTCCTTTTGAGCCGCTATTGACGGCACCGGCTTAGCCAGCAGCCCCGCCGCTCCAACACATGCCGCACAGCCGGTTAGAAATTTCCGCCGGCTGATCGGACAAAATGAACACCCATTGATAATATTATTGTTTTTCATGGTTGACCTCCCAGAATTCATAGAATTTCAATTTCACATAAGCAACAGTATATCTTTTCCGGCAACTCAAGCCATGGAAAAGTTTCTGGTTTTGTTTAGTATCTCTTTGGCTATGATGACATTCTCTCTGACCTGGAAGTCAAGCATTCCGACGCAAATGAAATCCGCGCCGTTTTCAAATGCGTATTTGAATCCTTCCCGCGGGTGTATTGCTCCGGCCGCAAGGACCTTGAAGGCAATCCAGGGCCTGTTTACCGTCTTCATGAACTCGATTGTCTTTTCCGGCGTAACGGACCAGATATTGTCGTTCGGAGGCTGTTTGTTCGCAGACCAATAATCGCCGCGGTGCAAAGTCTTCATATAAAAATCAGGCTCCATCCCCGCTTTTTCACACACAATAATAACATCGAGCAGGTGGCCGCCAATGCCGGCGATGGACCCATTAGCTTTAATGTATTCGAAGGCTTTTTGCACAAGGTCGATGCGGCCTTGTTGCACGAGTCCATCCGCAACCTGGCCCTGCAAGTACCCTCCTATCGCCCCGTTATCAAAGGCCATTCTAACGTCATTCATGATATCGCTTATATCGGGCTTTCGGGGCTTGATTTGGGCGATCCATTGCATCTTGCCACCCTGCTTCCAATATTTGTCCATAATCCTGACGATGTGACTATCAGTTCGGAACTGAGCGGTATTTATGCCGCACTCTTCGCAAATATGTAGAGTCTCAATGCACTTCTCATCGGTGAAATAACGTCTCATTAAAGAAGAAACATACGGCAGATCCCTGCTGTGAGCATTCCCGCTAATGGGATTGCCGCCGACTATCAGTCTGCTGACAGCAGCGTTACCAATTTTACGCAGGGGCATATCTCCGGCGGAAGATTTTCCTGCCGGCGAGGGAGCACTGACATTCATTGCTGAGAGGGTATTGGTCGATGCCGCAGCTATCGACGTAGCCAGGGATTTGTTTAAGAAACGTCGGCGAGTCAGCTTATACGACATTCTCGTTTCCCTTCAACAAATGCTGCCGGATTTCAAGCCAGTTAACAGACATCGGCCGTAACCCTATGCTTGATTCTCATTACAATCGCTTCAATTACGCTTTGTAACCTAAAACATCCGGCCCGCTTAACTCGCCGGATAACCTACCGTATGGGAGAAAAGGACACGCTGTTCGGGTCTTAGCTTGAACTCTTTGGGCGTGTTTGTTTTATCACAATTGTGGAAATGAGCGGCAAGGCCCTGCGAAGCGGCGAAAAGGTATACATTTGCGGCGATCAAACCCGTCGCTACGTAATAATAGGACTTCTGAACATCCGAATCCTTCAGGCCCGGCTCCTGGAACGGCGCCCCGGCGTACTTGGCCATATCCACGACGTAGAAGATATTGACCGGGGCCGTGGCGGCGGCGCGCCTGCCGGATCTTCGCCGAAAGTCACCAGCGACAACCGGCATCAGGCGGTGACCGGCCGCCTCATAGAGGTAAACTCCTTCGGGCAGTGCGACGTAAAGATCGATTTCCTGCGAGTTGCTGGCCGACGCGGCGGTTCTTCCCGTCCCGCCGGCAGATGGTCCCTTCTGGCGGTTAATCCCGAACGCCGCCCAGAGAAGATTGGACAGCATCTGTGCCGGTAGTTTCTCGGTTCCGATGTCGCGGATAGTCTTTCTTTCCCAAAGCGCCGCCAGCACGGATTTGCCGCCGTCTTTCTGGGGTTCCATAAGTGTAATCGGCTTTAAGTCCTGGCCGAAGCTGGTTGTTGTCCCGGCCAGTAACGTTACTGCCGGCACAGCCTTCAAAAATGTTCTGCGGTCCATTTAATTGTCCTTCCTTATATTTGAATTGGCAATAAATCTGCTTACTGCAATCATTGTATATCGATAAAGACATCCGACAAGAGATTTTTGATTTACTACTTTCTATTTGCTTATGTCGGGCCTTGTTCTTATTTCCAAATGCGTGGAATCAATCTGCCTGTCCGGCTCATGTATGAACGGTATTGCTCGCCGAAGTGTTCAAGCATCATCCGCTCCTCTTTTGGAATCCGAACCACGTATAAAGGAATGGAGAGCACCAGAAATGACCAGCCCGCTATCCAGTTTGCCAGCAAAAGTCCCTGCGCGATTGCCCATAGCAGATGGGCCGTATACATCGGGTGTCTTATATTGCGGTATACGCCGTTTGTTATAAGCGAGTGCTGTCCCGTAATCCGCAACGTCGCCGACCAATTGCGGCCGAGATCGGCGTGTGACCTCCACAACATGAAAATCGCCCCGGCAAAAACCACCGTCCCCACCCAGCCGCACCACCCCGGAAGAATATAATTCGCAAAATCCAGCCACGACGTAAACAAATACAAAAGGGGCATGACCATTCCCACGCCGGCAGTGCCAACCAACATCATATCCAGCACGCCGCCGAACTTCTTTTCGGCCTTGACACCTCTGTGTGCAGACGTATATATCTTGCGTACCACAGAGCCGACAACAAAACCGGCAAGAAAAATCACTTCGAACGTATTATGACCTTTAAGCATATTAGCAATTTTAGTCAAACAAATGGTCCCTATTAGCCGAAAAAGAAAGCCGACAATGCGCCGGCCAGGGCCACACCGGCAGCCGGTAATGCCGTCTTTATAATAATTTTCAACAGTGACGTCTGAAAATAACTCGCCGACAACGGCAGGCACAGGTGTACAGGTGACACCCAAAGGCCGAAAAGCAACCCTGAAAAGGCCAGTGTTTCGAGACCCATTTTAACCTCAGTGCCCGTGCCGATAAAGGCGATCAGAAACGGGTACGTAATCGCTACAGTGGGCATGGTGACTCCCGTCGTGAAGCCTACCAGCATCGGCAGCAAAAACAGCAGCACGTGCGGCGGTACATGGGAGCTTATAAGAAAATCAACGACGCTGCCTATCGCGCCGCTGGCTTCGAGATTGAGCTTGAAAAAAAGCGCGCCTAAAATCAGCAGGACCATGTCCGGCTCGCGGGCGGCCTTGAAAACGGGAGACCATCGCCTGAAGGGAACCCGGTGCATAACCAGCAATCCGATGATGGCTAAAAAGATGCCGATTGCCGGCGGCACATCAAAAGCAACATACAAACCGGCGGTAAACAATATCGGCCAGAAAGCGTGAAAGAAATCCTTCAGGTGATAACCCATGTGGCGCCTGGTGGGCTCGTGTTCGGGGCGTTTCGGCGGGATGCCGAACATCAGCAGCACGATAACACTGACCAGGATACCCGCGCCGGTCAGCATGATGTGGTAGCTGAAGAGTGTCAGGGCGGAGATGCCGAGCAGGCTTTGAATCAGCGGCACCGCCGGGAAGAGCGGCCAGACCGGTTCCCATTGATGCCGGAACAGAAAATTTATCGCGGCCAACCGGCTGCGCTCGACGCCTATCTTGTCACCGGCATCACGCACCATCGGGGCAGAAAGCATAATCCCACCCGGCGTCGGCAGCATTCCCATCATCAGCGGGACCAGCGCCAGGGCAAACCGGCGACTTTTGAACAGCCCCTGTATGGCCGGAGCCAGACGTTGCGACAGGCCGATCTCTTCCATTGCCGAACCGATAACGTTCACAAGCAGCAGTAGTGCGGTCAGCGATACGAAAAGGTAGCCCGTCGTTCGCGTCAAAGGCTGGTTGTGCCATTCTTCGGCCAGCACCCTGCCGGCATCCGCCGGCCAGACGCCGAGCAATACCCCCACCAGGCAGGCCGATACCAGCATGGAGACACCGATCTTAATCTTTAGCCGCAGCAGTGTCACCAGAGCGACCAACGCTATCATTATGGATATAAGCGCATACATGCCCAATATATTAACAACACAAATCCGAAAAGGGAGTTTTTTATAAAAGAAATGCCGCTAATATCATCGCCGTACTGAATCCGAAAGCCCCCCCCTACAGGACAAAAATAATCGAAATATTCTGCGGATCATTGGCTTGATAAAGCCGGTTGAATGTTATACGAGAATACATTGCTCCCGTATTATCTAATGAACTCATCAAGCTACTACGAGCTATTCTTTGTTCGGGATTCGTATTGGTCTCTGGCTTTTTCGAAATCTACGGGTGTCAGATCCAGCTTTTTCAGGACTTTCGTGGAGAGCAGCGTAGCGAGGATTTCGCCGCTGGGATCGCTGGCCGAGACAAAATGAGAAAGAAAGATAAGTGCGCCGGCGAAGCTGAAGTCGCCGTTCATTATCGGCGAGTGGTGTCTGAGGACCGCCTCCTGAATGACCGGCGAAAAATTCCACTTCAGGCAGATCCTCGCTCCGACATCGCAGTGGTCCATCCCCAATTCCGCCTTCTCCTCATGAACGACTGAGACCATCCTGTCCCACAATGTTCCCAGGACGCGTGCGCCTGTTTTGTTGCCGGCCACCATTATTGCCAGCCGGCCCACATCGTGGACGAGTCCGGCCAGGGCGTGCATCTGCCGCTGCTCTCTCGGCAGTGAGCAAAGCCCGCCCAGAATATCGGTTGCGATGTAAATGTCTTCTGCATGGTCAACGTAGTCACTCAGATATTTCAATGCGGCAAATTCCTGCTGGATCGCTTCTCTGGCGTAAGAAATTCCAATCAACTGCACCAAAGGCCTAACTCCCACGTGCTGCACCGCATCTTCGATGCTCGCAAAATCCTCCGCCCGGCCGAAATACGAGTGTGCCAAAGCCAAAAGCTGGCTGCCCAGTTTGGGATCACTTTTGATCAGCCGGAGTATTTCCGTTCCATCCTCGGCCGGTTTTACCGCAGTACTAAGAAGCTGATTGATATCGGTTGGAAACAGCGGCAAATCATCGACGAGCTGAGTTATCTTACGTGACACTTGCTCCCGTTTGTTGGCATTCGGAGCCGGCGAATTCTGACTTTCATTGCCCAACATGACCACACCTCGAGAATTAAATACACACCTATTTCCCGTACCCGCGCATTATTGTGCCCTACGCACATTTTCCACGGCGATTTTCAGGTCTTCTTGTTCAGCATATCGTATTCGGTCTCGAAGCGAAGCTTATGCCGGACCTCTTCCTGGGCCAGCGCCATAAGTACTTCCCGCGATTCCTCGTCGTGGACGTTCGGTATAAGATTAACGTATATCCTGAAGGCCGCATCTTCCTTCTCTATACCCAGCAAAAGCATATCCGCATAATCCATATCCAGCGGTGAGTCACTATCTGATATTATATAATCACTCTCAGGACGGCCCGAGGGCATCTGTTGCTCCGGCATGGTTTTACCCGTTTTGATCATCTCCAGCTCAAGCCTGGCTCTGTGCTCCAGCTCTTCAGCAGCCAAATCTTCGAACACCTGCCGCATTCTCGGAGTATCCACACGACCTGCCAATGCCAGGTAAAAATAATACGCCTCTACCTCTCTGGAAATTGCATATTCCAGAATTTCCTGATCAGAATTAACTTTGCTCATAGCTTTCTCTGCCCTCACAATCAGTACTTTAAAAGATAATCAAACATCTATAAAATAATCTGATACTGTTGCTCGTCCCGCATGCTTCGCATTTTTACGAATTATACTATCTTTTAAAATAACTACAACAATTTTCGCCTTTACTTCTAATTTTATCGCTGGAATAGCTGTGAATCTTCCCGGCCTATGCCCTCCACGGGCGAGTCCTGTTCTTTAGGCCTTTGAGTACACGGTTTGCAATGAGCACATCTTCAGCAATCTCGAAATCAAACATTCCGGCAAGCACGAAATCGGCGCCGTTATCAAACGCGTAGCGGAAAGCGTCATCGGGCGGTATGGCGCCGGCGGCCATTACCTTGAACGCAAACCAGGGCTTTTCAACGTCTTTCATAAAATCGATTACTTCCTGCGGATCGTTGCACCAGTAGCCCGGAACCTCAGCATAAATGCTCGTCAGCTCATCGGGCCTCGGCGCGCTTGGATAGTTGTGGTGATGGAATGTCTTAATATAGAAATCGGCGTCGATTTTATTTTTCTCGCATTCCCTGATGACCTTCAGATCGTGCGCTCCGACCCCGCAGGGCACATCGTGCTCCTTGGCAATTTCCACAGCCCTGGCAATCATATCGACCTTGCCTTCGGAAACAAGGCGATCGGCAACAACTCCCCACAAATAAATCGCATCTACTCCCTCATCGACGAGCTGCTTGACCTGTTTCTCATAGTCCTCCGGTTGAGTATCGACCTGTGCAGTCGGACAAATTATCCATTGAATCTTGCCGCCATGCACGTTGCGGTATCTCTTAAGCATGCTCACCACGCCTGGAGCGGTATGGATGACAAGCGTGTTGACACCGTTAGCTTCGGCAAGAGCCATCGTCTCGAAGATTTTTTCTTCGGTGTTATAATGCGCCGTCAGATTGTAGACATACTTCAAGTCCCGGCTGTGGGTGAAATGGGTCAGCAGGTTGCCGCCCAGCAAAATCCGGCTGATTTTAAGATCTTTGATCCTGCCCATTGGCAAGTCTGCTTCCGACGACGGCATGTTCTGTGCCGTACCGGATTTTTTCGTTGCGTCTTTAGCCAGAGCCTGATTCTGCGTAGCGTTCATTGCCAAGGCTCCCACGGCAGGGGTTAGCAGCGACTTTTTGATAAAATCTCGACGATCTATACTTTGCGACATTAGTATTCTCCTTCCTTAATATAAAACCAGGTTGAAGCCATAAGCTGCCTGAATAGCCGAATTCATTCTACCCGTTTCCGGAGATCACCACAAAACATTTCCTGATTTTTCCCGGACGCTTTATTAGACGGCGTGTGATTCGGATCGACAGGGAAGACCATTACAAAGCAATGGCCTCAGAGTTCATAGAGAACAGGCACGAAAGATCACACTCTAAATAAATGTTTAGAGAAATATGGAATTGAATGTGGTCCAGCGAAGAATCAGCACGGTATAAACCACACCGATCCACCATGAGCCGATCTGAGTCAGCCTGTGATGCCGGGTGACGAGAAAGAGTGTGGCGGCCCCGGCGGTCAGTGCTAATTTGAACATCACAACTATGGGAACATCCTGCATCAGGCGGCTCGCAAATGGATTAAGCTCCCACAAACCCCCTACTCCATGGGCAAAGAGCGTGCAGACCAAATCATAGAGGTTCAGAATTACAATCAGCACGACCAACCAGATTACCTGCCGGCAGGCAGTGCTTGACAGCACCTTTGCTCGCCGACCCGGTATCATCGGAGGCCGGCAAGTCAATAACGTCCCTAGCGCCCAGACGGACAGCACGAATCCCGACATGGTGATTCCCGAAAGGAAAGTCCAGGACCAGTCATAATCGGTATCGGCCTGCTCGGATTCGGATTGACGCTGTTTTAACGTATCTACGCGTTCGGCAAGTTCGGCAGGCGCATCGAATGTCCCGGCGATCAGCTTCCACTGCTCTTTAGCCATCCAATCGGGCCCTGCCTGCAAGAGCGTCTGTATCTTGGCGCCCGGCTGTTCATCGCTCATCAGGATATCCAAAACCGGTATGGCCTCCTGTGCCGTAAGATAGGCTGCCGGACGGTTTGAAGAACAAATCAACATGCCCTCCCGGCGGAGATGCTGCTCGATGTGTGTCCCCGGTTGCCCTGAGAACATCGGATTCATGGAACGCATGCCCATAAATCGCCGGGTAATTTGAGGACGATTCCTATCTCTAACTTCAATATCGTTTACGAAAACCTTGCCCTGCCGTGACCGAACCACGTATGGGGGCGGCATGTAACGACCTTCGGAAATGACAAAACCGCTATAAATCTCGACCGGTTCGATAGATTCTATTGCCGGTTTCCTTATCCTGGAGGCGCGTTCGGCTTTTTTCTCCACGGCATCCGGCCGACGGACATTCGTGACATCGGATAGACGTCGCTTCGATTGCCGTTGGGTTTCCGGTTCCTGATTCTGGCGTTTTGTCGAAGTCCGCCGCTCCTTCTCAGCAGCCGGTCCTGAGTCCGTGGCGGCAAGCGATACTTCACCGATACCGAAAGCTGCGGCTATAAAAACGATAATACAAAACACACGCATTGAATATGCACAGCATCGTTTTTTGATGGCACCCTTTACTCTCTGCATTTGACTCTTCAAAACAAATATAAACGTAACTTATTCTACTGCCTACGACAAATAATCGTGCTTCAGGTACAAGACGAAATAGAAAACCTATTTATTGCAAAAAAAATCCACATTCAGCTCCTGGCGATATTTACCGAATTTATCTGTATTAACATGCCGATAAATAGTAAAAAGGGTTGTAATGCAGCGATTACGGAGTAAACATGGCATCTGACAAGCTAAACATTTACAATAAGCCAAAATTGCGTAATCCCCGGCTATTACTGGGTTTCTCGGGATGGATGGATGGCGGCGAAGTCTCGACAGGTACCGTTAAGTGCCTTATCGACAAGCTGGACGCCCAAAAATTTGCCGAAATCGAGCCCACAGGATTCTATATTTACAGTTTCCCCGGCTCAATGGAAATAGCGGCGTTGTTTCGCCCGCACACGGAGATAAAGAATGGCATCATAGAGTTTTACGAGATTCCTGCAAACACGTTTTTCTACAGCGAAGAAAGCAATCTCATTTTGCTTTTAGGCAAAGAACCCAATCTGAACTGGGAAGAATTTGCAGAATGTATCTTCTCTGTGTGTTCGGAGTTTGGCGTTGAGATGATATATTTCATCGGCAGCGTGGCCGGCCTTGTGCCCCACACACGTGAGCCGAGACTTTTCTGCTCCGTCTCAGAATCCGGACTCAGGGAGACGTTCCAGCACTACGGCGTAAAATTCACCAACTACGCGGGCCCCGCCAGTATCGTCACTTACCTGACCGCCAACTGCAGCAAACAAAATATTAAAATGGTAAGCCTCGTAGCTGCGATTCCCGCTTACGTGCAGGGTAGTAATCCCAAGTGCATAGAAGCTGTAACAAGAAGAATAGCGGGCATGCTGGAATTAGAAATAGATTTCGACGACCTCATAACTATGAGCGATGAGTTCGAGAAGAAACTTGACGATGTTGTTCAGGAGCAGCCGGAATTGGGAAGTAACATCCACAAGCTCGAAGAAGATTATGACAACGAGATTTTCAATAATGAGATGGGTGATTTAAAGACATGGCTGGAGCAGCAGGGTATTAGAGTCGATTAGTAGCCAATCCTCGCGCCAACTAAGGCATTCTGAAAAATACTGTAAAACAAACGGGGCTTATACCGAATCGAAATTAATCGGTATAAGCCCCGAACTAATACAAATCCTCGTGCTATTCCATTTACGCGGAAATCCAATCGACCTCTTATTATTCAGCAATTTCTACCGTGATCTTCTCGAGGTCGTCCGTAATTAGAATAGCGTCAAACAGCATACCGTCTTCACGCTTGCCGATTTCAAGTGTATGCTCTCCGGCGGGCAGCGTCCAGTTCACAACGGCATTATCGTGGTCGTTACTGCGAACCTCGTCCCAGAGCCATTCGTTCGAATGCGCTATATCATTAAACCTCACCCAGCCGGTACCGGGCTGGTCGGGATCTTCATGGGTCTGACTGGTAGCACTTGTGATCCGAACCCAGCAGGAGTCATCTTCGGCGTTGGGGGCTATAACACTCAGAAAAATCTTATAGACTCCTTCGGGTGCAGTAAAGTCATACGAAGCTATCCACTCAGCTCCTGGCGCAGCATCACCGTTGTCGCCGTCACCATTCTGCGAGCCGATGTGAGTTGCCCCGGACGAGGTCGAATCGTGATAAATCCGCCAGCTCTCTCCAAGAATGTTGGCTGCTTCGGCTTCGAACACCGTATTTGCCTCCTTCGGCATTAGCACCGGAGGCTCCGGCTGCAGCCTGACATCGTCAACATACACAGTACCCGAACCGCCGGCCTGCGGATTATTCCTGTCACCGGCACCGACTGAGATATTGTCCACATCGGTCAGATTCACGCCCTGATCCGCAAATGCCTGTGTAGGAATAACCCACTCGGTCCAGGTATCTATCTGCGTAGCTGCCGGATCGTCGTTGTAAATCACCGCCGGGGCTCCGGAGCTGTTGCCTACGACCACATACATCGACTCTGCACTGTTGCTGGTTATGCCGATATCCTGCGACTGCCACTGTCCCGTAACCGTACCTGTTGTCTGGACGCCGGAGATTTTGGCCTCACAAGTTAAGGCCGCATTATGGCTGGTCACCGCCAGGCCTATATAGACATTCGAACTCATTGAGATACTCGGCCTCCATGCCAGCGGCGTCCAGGTTGAACCGTCGCTGGAATAGTAACCTCTGAAATTGCCGGCGAAGTCACGTTCCAGTTTGACCCAGTATGGAGCGGTAACAGCTTTTTGCCCATCTGTCGCAACCGAGGTGTCGCTGGTTGCACTGCCGTCAGTATCCGTCCGGCCCTGGAACCTGCAGCCCTGCGTGGGCGTACCGTCGGCATTGGTGGGCGTAACGTACACCCCGGCGAATTTCGAGCCCGGATCTAGCGTATCACGAATCATAACGCCGGCCTTGGCCCACGGATCGGTATTATCCACGCTCTCGACCTTCACGATTATTGAGCCGACACCGGTGAGTTGCTTATAGGCAAAATGGAACTCGTCGTGAGCGTCCCAGATATCGGTGCCGGCGGCGGTCATCGTATAAATGCCGGCCGGCCCTTCGACAAAGCTGCCCACTGAACCCGGCGAGCCTCTGAACCACAGCGATAATTCTTTAACGCCTCGAGCCGTCCAGTCCCGGTGGGAACTCAGTGTCATGGTCGCCTCGGAATAGTTCAAGTAGCCCTGCTTATTGTTATTATAGACGAGCGGCATGGACTGTTTACCGCCATGAACGATGCTTTCCTCAGTAAACGATTCGGTTGTTTCGTTGCCAACAGCCGCCCCGCTGCCGTTACCGGCGTAATAAGGCGGAGCGTCGGGCGTCCCGTAACCAAGACCGTCTTTCCACGTATACCATATCTGGTTATCGGCGGCGTCGTAACTCTCGAAGTCTTCCAGCACAAAATATTTCTGCGTCGTAAAGTTCCAGATATTTCCCTGCCATAGGCTGGGCGTCTCGACATCATTAACCTCATCGACCCGCCAGAAGTAGGTCTTGCCCAAATCGAGGGCCAGCGGACCATAGCTGGTCTCTGTTAGGGTAGAAACCGGGGCAGTGCCGTCTGCAACCGCCAGATAATCCTCGCTGAAGTAAACATCATGCTTATCCGCCTGTCTTCCCGCTCTGAAGCCGAGGGCCAAATCCAGATCTACATCTACCGCCCCGACAGCCGGACTGGGCTCTTTTGCCTGCACAGGTATGGAAAAGAATCTCACTTCGCTGAGACCGAACTGCTGCAGGATGCTTTTCCAGTTGCTGTTGGCTGTCAGCCTGACGTATTTTGCCGATACACCGCCCATATCTATAGTAGTATTATGTGCATAGTCTGTCGCACCGGTCGCCTGGGCAAATTCATGCGTCGTTCCCAAGGTCGTAAAGTCGATGCCGTCGACCGAATACTCGATAGTAACATCCTTAAAACCTAAGCCGATAACCGACTCCAGACTCTCATTCGAATTCCAGACCCACATTTCATAGACTTTTTGAACACTTTGGAACTCAAATTCGATCCAGCTCGGCTGATTCGCATCCGCGGCACTCAGCCACATCGTGCCTTCACCTATGTTGCCGTGCAATAAACCGTCGGCATCAAGTCCAGAGCCGTTTACAACATTTCCAGTCCCTTTACCATCCTCGCTGCTGGAAGCCGTTGCGATTACATTATCAATGGTATAAGCAAATAATTCGGTAGTAAAACTCCAGACATCACCTTTGCGTACGGTATTATCGGGCGCGGCATTAACCTCATCGACCCGCCAGTAATATGTCCGGTCGAATTCGAGCCGTTCGGGCAGAGCATAGCTATTCGGAATTACACGGCCCTTATATACACCTGCCGGGTCGGCCGTAGCCGTAGCCTGGTCTACATCGTCAAAAACTTCTCCGAAGTAAACATCGTGCGTAACGGCAAATAATCCCGCTTCCCAGTTAAGGACCAGATCCCTCGGCACATCTTTCTCGCCCTCGGTGGGATTTGGACTGAAAGCTATTATTCGGGGGCCGCGTATGCTTTCGGTCGGACCGGCCTCCGTTCCCGACAGTGTGAAATCGGGATTGGTCGTCAGAACGATTTTATCAATGATAAGTCCGTCCTCGCGCACCCAGAGATTGAAAGTATGTACACCGAGCGTACTAACCTCAAAACTCGGCGGCTCACTTAAGCTCATCAAGTCACAGTTCCATTCGTAACTTTCACTCCATCCGGTCAAAGCAACAAGAGTCGGTATTTCCTCGCCGTCCAGACCTGCACTGCAGGAGTCATCGTTTCCACTGGCACCCCAGCCCAGAATCCACACATAGTATGTCCCGGTTTTGACGAAGTCTATCTCATAATCCAGACGTTCACTATTAGTGACATAGTTGGAACTGTGTCCTCCCTGGCCGTTGGGGGCGTGCATGCCGATAATACCGGTAAAGCCATCAATCGGTCCGGTCTCCTGCCATTTATGGCCACCCACTTCAACGTTAGCATCAAAATTCTCGGCTTCCACCGAAACTATTCCATCAGGACCGGGATCCTGGTTTAATGGCTTGGCATTTGATAAACCAGCAGCCAGACAAAGCACAAGAACAAAAAAAGCAAAATAAGCCACTTTTCTACACATAATAAAGCTCCTTTCAACAAACGTTAATATAACGGCCGATATTATCCCCCTTTTTAACTCTCTATCTATTATGAGTTGTGTGAGCCCCACATATTTAAGCCGGTTTGAAATGGCCTCCGTACAAAGCAAATATAAGGTTCCATGTTAAAACATTACAATCTGAAACATGATACAGATTTTAAATCGGTTAAAAGAGCCGGATTCTATAGTTCTTTCTATCCCACTTATACCACATTACCCATATTTCCGCCAAGAAAAACGACGTAGAAATAGAAAAAAAGCTATTGGATTTGCTCGAAAACGCGCAATTTCTGTATATGCAAGTTCTAACAGACACTTGACAGTGAAGGAGATTCGATAAAATGTTCAATTACAGCCGCTCTATGAAGCGGTCATTGTTAGTAATCCTTGAACTTTTTCATCCAGTCGGGCCAATCGGTCGACTGGACACCACCGGCTAAAGTCCAGGGTCCGGACTGGGGATATGCCCGATGCCATTTCAAAGTCCACAATTCCTTGATACCGACTTTCCTAGCAGACCAATCCAGAAAGGCCATGTTTATAAACGCATCGTGCCGGTCAATACAGATACGTCTCATATGCTGCATGCCCGCCCATGCCATATCCTGCACTTCCGGCGGGGTATCCGTATGTCTCGGGAAGACATTGAATCGTAGTGCATCCATAAACAGAGGCGCAAAGCCAGCACCTTTTACGTTCGGAGTTCTCCAGTTATTTACGGTTTCAAAATCTTCATAAACCGTTGTGTTCGATGGGGGCGGATCTTCTACCCAGCCATTTATGCCGTAACTGCCCCAGTCACCTTCCTCGGAATAACCCTGGCCCCAGAATCTGCCCCAGGCTGAAAACACATTAAATTGGGGCGATTGATTGCCGTTCTCATCGATCAGCGGCGTCATTGCGGTAGGACAGCAGCGTATAAGATGATCGTTTTTATAATACGGTCTCAGAGCATTCATCCAATGATAAGAATGTCCATCTCCAATACCCGCCTGGAACCTGCTGTTGTTGTCTTCGGTGTACATCGAAAAGAAGAGATTCCATTGTTTGAGATTGGCCAGACAACTTATTGTCTTGGCCTGCTGCTTTACCCGCTGCAATGCCGGCATCAAAATCGACATCAGCAACGCAATAATAGCGATTACGACTAAAAGTTCTATCAAAGTAAAACCACTCGTTCTTCGCTTGTGCATAATCAAACTCCTCATGTATATATTTCTGATACTAATATATGGGATGCGCAAAACGATCACTCTGTTCTGCTGTATTTAGTAATCTCCTGAGTTTTTTAGACCCTGACTCAATTCACAATTGTATTATACATCCAAATCTTCTTTACTGCAACATCAAAATAGCCCAAAATCACAGTTTTATAGCGTACTCTTGCAGCACTTAGCTGCTTCTAATAGCCCTGAGAATTTTAGAAAGCCTGAGTCGAGATAAGATTATCCTTGAAGAAAATCTTCAAATCTGCTATAAAAACAATATAGCTATTTATTATATGGCTGAATTTTCATATTTCTATCTACAGCCTGATTTGAGACTTTTGAAGGAGGTGACGACAAGCCATAAACACTTGCCCTGATTAGACATAGATAGAATTAGGTGAAATTGGGAATTTTACCGCTCTTTTTTAATTTAAAATCAAAATAGAGACCAGTTATTGCTTAATTTCATTCACTTTGAAGGAGGATTATTATGTGTAGAAACGCGTATTATTTAGCTTCCTTTGCTTTAGTATTGATTCTGACTGCCGGCATAGCTTTCGGCGGTATCGATTATTCAGAACCCGAAGGAGGCTGGGCATACATTTACACAGGTGACCAGGCCGTAGCGGACGATGCCGCGGCATTAGACGGAACATGGGACCACGATGGCGGTTCCGATTCATGGGACGGCACGGCTCCCGGCGATTCGGGCGCTGCGGGCTCAGGCAATGCCCCCGGCGGAGCCGGCTCATTCACCGAGGGCGATACGACTTTCCTTCGAATTCAGGATTGCGGTGACCCGAGGGACGCCGGCGGCGGCTGGAGCGATCCGTCCAATCGAAAGGTAACCTTCGTACACGATATGAGCCAGGACGCAGGAGTGGACGGCAGCACCATTCTCGACAATGGTATCACTATTTCGTTCAGGGCGCGTATTCCGACGACACCTCCCCTGGATGACTATTATCCTGACGGCGGATCGGCAACTGAAGCCTGGACCACCAGAGGCTACAACATCCATGATGACGGATACGGCGCCTTCTGTATCAAGCAGGGAACGGGCGGCGACGGCGTTGTGTCTTTCTCGCTGTGCACGCCCGATGACGAGGGTGTCTCCGGTGCGGGTATGGTCATGAGCAAACTCAACGGCGGCGCAGTCACGGGAGACGTGGATTCCTATGACGCCGGCGGCACTGAGAACCTGCTCACGGGATTCGACCCGACCCAGTGGCACGAGTTCTGGATCCAGATTGTTGCCAATAGTTCTGGCGGCGGGACCCATTTGGTGACCATCTGGATGGATGGCAATGCAGGTGCTCCAAACGGGACCTTCCACGTCACAGCAGGCACCAAGGATGAGTATGACTTCAACGGATACCTGGCCATGAGTCTCGGCCGGACGGGCATCGCAGGCTCACAGGATGTGGATTTCTTTACTTATAAGCCAGGGCTTATTCCTCCGGCTGCATCCGACCCGGACAAGGCCCGTGCTATTACTCCTGCTCCGAGTTCAACAGTCACCCTGGCGCTTGCGACACCGCTTAGCTGGAAGGCCGGAGAAAGTGCAGCCAGACATGATGTCTATTTCGGAATCAGTGAAAATGATGTAAATGACGCCGATACGACCGACACGACAGGCATCTATCAAGGCAGGCAGAATCTTGTTATTTTCACCCCGGCCAAAGCTCTTGAATTAGGCGGGACTTATTACTGGCGAATCGATGAGGTCGAGGCCGATGGCACTACGATACACACCGGCAACATCTGGAGCTTTTCGATTTTAGACCATATTCTCGTGGACGATTTCGAGGACTATGATACTGCCGATAATCAGATATGGTATGCATGGCATGATGGGCTGGGCTACGGCGAGCCGGCGGTTCCGCCATACTTTGCCGGCAATGGCACCGGCGCCACGGTGGGCGATGAAACTACGAATTCCTTCACCGAGGAGACAATCGTTAACGGTGGAAGTCAGTCGATGCCATTTGTTTACAACAACAATAAACAAGGCTTCATGAAATATTCAGAAGCGACAAAGACATTAACCGGCGGCAGGGATTGGACCGAACAGGGTGTCAAGGCACTGTCGCTGTGGTTCAGAGGCTATGCGGCATATCTCGGCGGCTTTACGGAAGCCCCGGCCGGCACCTACACGATGAGCGCGGAGGGTGCGGAAATATGGGGTGCCTCCGACCAGTTCCACTTCGCATGGCAGGAGCTTGCAGGCTCCGGCTCGATTGTTGTCAAGGTCCTGAGCGTCCAGGACACGGACCCCTGGGCCAAGGCCGGTGTGATGATTCGTGACACGCTGGCCGCTGACGCAGTACATGCGATGGTAGCCGTCACACCCGGCAACGGCGTCTGGTTCGGACGTCGAACTGCCGCCGGGAACGCCAGCGACAGTGACAGCATGGCCGGCCTGACCGCGCCGTATTGGATTAAGCTGGAGCGTACAATCGGCGGGCTCGTCAGGGCCTATTACTCCGCCGACGGCAGCTCGTGGACACAGTTGGGTTCGTCTATACCGATCAATATGAATACACCGATGTATATAGGACTGGCTGTAACCAGCCACAATCCCGGCGTCGCATGCGAGGCCAAATTCTCCAATCTCACGAGCAATGGTGTCGGCACATGGACTGACCAGGATATCGGCCTGACCAGCAATGAGGCGGCAAAGATGTACGTGACCGTCGCAAACAATAACGGCACAGCCGGGATAGTTTACCACGATGAACCCGATGCCACGCTCATTTCCGCCTGGACAGAATGGAATATCGACCTGAAAGACTTCAGCGATCAGGGCGTCAACCTTACCGACGTCAACAGCATTTCCATCGGTATCGGAGACAAAGGCAATCCCCAGGCCGGCGGCTCGGGCAAAATATACATTGACGATATCCGGATGTACCGGCCGAGATATATTCCCGACAAGGTGACACCGCTCAAGGCCGATTTTACCGGTGATGGTATCGTCGATTTCAAAGACCTTAGAATAATGACCAACGACTGGCTGCAAGGTGACTACACCATTGCCGCGACCACGCCGCAGTCTCCTGTTTCCTGGTGGAAGTTCGACAACAATGCAAGTGACAGCTCCGGGGGCAACTCAGGAACCACACGCGGCAACCCGACCTACGTCACGGGTAATTCCGGCCAGGCTATCGACCTCGACGGCGACGATTACGTGGACTTCGGCAATCCGCCCTCGCTTGACTTCGGCACCGGCGACTGGACCGTATCGGCCTGGATTAAAACCACGCAGTCCGGCACGGGCGACGAAAACAAAGGCACTATTTACGCCAACGGTGCTGACCAAACCGGCGGAATCCGGTACGCGCTGGCTATTAACGAAGCAACATCCGATATGATAACTCTGACTACGGACGATGATGTAACAAAGGCACAGGCGACAGGCAGCACCTCAGTGAATGATGATCTCTGGCACCACGTAGTCGGGATGAGAAAAGGAACTCAATTGCTCGTTTATGTCAATGGAGCATTAGACGGAACCGGCACGGTACCTGACGGATATGACCTTTCCGGCACAACACAGAGCAATGCTTACGTCGGAGTCACAACGGACTTCCGGGACGGTACGCTGATAAAGTATTTCACCGGCACGATCGACGACGTTCGGATTTACGACTATGCCCTTTCGGATACGGACTTGTTAAGTGCCGCAGGCCTGGCCGAATTGTATTACCCGGTGACCTCACCGGCGAACGTTTCCGACGACGAGCCGGCTAACTCAAAGAGTGTCAATTTTAAGGATTTTGCAGTCATGGCAGACGAGTGGCTACAACAGCTCATCTGGCCCGCGTGGTAACAGGCGTTCGTAAATTATCGCCTGGCGGCAATGAAAAAAGTTTGAAGCAGTATGGGGCCTATACTGATCGGCTCGGTATAGGCCCCGCCTGCTTGGTTCATTAATATAATGTGTAAAAAGTACGAAGCAACGAAAAGAAACTTTCGGCGGCCGTTCCGCTTTTTTGAGGAGTTCTAAAATTCAGGCAAACCATAATATGAGAATTGGCAACTTAAAGAACAAGAATGGCATAAAGTCAAATGGCCGCGGACGGATAACAAAAGCGCTTTTGTCTCTGATAATACCGGCTGTCGGGCTGCTCGTCTTCGCACAAACGCCATATCTTCAGGGCGGTTCGAACACCGAGACCGGCCCCGATTTCAGCAATCCAAAATTTGTGCCCAAACAATGGACGGATGAAAATCGTTCTGTACCACACATATCTGACTATGCATTCATCGCACAGGAATCGCAAGTGCGGGCCCCTTCGCTCATTATCAGTGAGTTTATGGCGATCAACGGCAGCAAGGCGCCGCTGGAACCCGGGGAGCTTCTGGACGAAGACGGCGACTCGTCCGACTGGATCGAGATATACAATCCTACAAATGCAGCTATCGACCTTGACGGCTGGTATTTGACTGATGATGCCAGCAACCTGACCCGATGGAGATTACCATCTGTCCTAATCCAGCCCGGCCGGTTCATGATTGTCTTTGCTTCAGGCAAAAACCGTAACAATCCGGATGATGAGCTGCACACCAGCTTCATGCTCACCGGAAGCGCCGGCTTCCTGGCCCTTGTCAAACCTGATGGCATAACAATTGAAAACGCTTACGAGTATCCACAGCAATTCGGCAACTTTTCTTATGGGCTTAGCATTGACGCGACCCGTTTGGTTTCTGAAACAACGCTCATAGCCCAGTCCACACCTGCCACGGCACTGATTCCAACGGATGACTCGCTCGGACTGAGTTGGACCGAACCGGCATTCGACGATTCGCAATGGCGCGGCGGCAACACCGGCGTCGGATACGACTACGCAGACTTAATCGGCCTTGATGTCGGCGCGATGAGAAACGTTAATCAGACGGTATACATCCGCATTCCGTTTATCGTCGAGGATGTCTCGGTCATCGACGAGCTGACATTGCGCATGAAATACGAAGATGGTTTCGTAGCTTATCTGAACGGCCATGAACTGGGCAGGGATAACGCCCCCGGCCTTCATGAACTGACGTGGAATTCCGGCGCCAATGCCAACCGGGATGACAATCTTGCCGTCAATTTTCAGGATTTTGACATTAGCGCTTACAAGGACTTGCTTGTCGCAGGCTTTAATATGCTGGCTATTCACGGCCTGAACGGCAGTCTGGGCAGTTCGGACCTGCTGATTCTGCCGGAGCTGATCGCCACAGAGCTTGAATCGGTCGATCTTTCTTCGGTTATCGAAGGCTACTTCGAAAAGCCCACGCCCGGCGAAAGAAACAGCGGTGCCATACCAAATCTCGGCCCGGCTATTTGCAACGTCACGGAGAATCCGCCGCAGCCAAATGCCAACGAAGACCTGACCATTATGGCCGAGGTGACAGGGACATTCGAACCTGTCGTGGGAGTATTACTGGTCTATTGTATTAATTTCAGTACTAACTCCAGCGTAACGATGTTCGATGACGGACTTCACAATGACGGAGCAGCTAACGACAACATATACGCCGCTTTAATTCCCGCCGGCGAATACGGCCCCGGCGACATGGTCCGCTGGAAGCTTATTTCGTATGATCAGCAAAATATCTCCCACAGCCCTCTTTTTCTCGTTAAAGAAGGCAGAATACAATCGCCTGAATACTACGGTACCGTAGTGGCCGACCCGTCCATTCGCACGGAGTTGCCGGCCTTTCAGTACTTCGTCGAAAATACCGGCGCCGCAGGCAGCCGCTCAGGAACCCGGGCATCCGTATTCTATGACGGTGAATTCTACGACAATATTTTCTTACGCCTTCGCGGCGGCTACAGCACTCACGGGCGAAAGTTCGAATTCAACGACGGCCATCATTTCCTCTTCGATCCCAGCCTGCCGCGCGTGGATGAAATCAATCTGAACGAACGTGGAGGCGACCCATCCTATATACGCCCGGTCCTGGGCTGGGAAACATATGTTAACGCCGGCCAGCCCGGCAGCCTTTCGTTTCCCATGCACGTCAGGCTTAACGGCCGTTACCTGGCCGTCCGCATTTTTGTCGAACAGCCGGACAGAGACATGCTTCGCAGAAACAACCTTGATCCGGACGGCGCGCTGTACAAAATGTACGACGACCTGCAAGATGGAAGAATCGACGGGGAAGGCATTCACAGGAAAAAGACCCGCCTGGACGAGGATTCCAGCGACCTTCTGGCACTGGCCGGCGGTATCGATACACGCAATCCCAACCGGGATCAATTCGTATTCGACAACGTCAATATACCCGCCATGTTAAATTACTGGGCATCATCGGTAATCATGCACGAAAACGATCATACCCATAAGAATTACTACGCATATCGTGACACCTTGGACCCTGTAAACAATCCCGGCGGCACAAATGAGTGGATGTTCCTGCCGTGGGACAAGGACCTGACTTTCGGTATTAATAGCGGGATTGGCGGCGTCATCGCCGATCAGGACTGGCCGGGAGATGTACGCTCGCCAAGCCATCCGTTCTACGGTTGTTCCGAGCATCAGAAGAACGACCGACAGTGGAATTGCCTGATCGACGCCCTTCACGACAACCAGGAAATTCGCCGGATGTATCTCCGCCGGCTGCGAACGCTGATGGACGAACTGCTCCAGCCGCTGAATACCCCTTTAACACAACGCAAGTTCGAAAAGAGAATCGACGAATTACGTGCGCAGCTCGACAACGAACTGGGCTCCAGTGGATGGTACCGCGATCTCGAAAAGATAAAGACCGATTACCTGACGGTCCGGCGCCGGCACATGTTCGAAAACCACAGCATCCACAATCCCGGTTACGACCAGAATGCCGGCATTCCCGATGCTCAACCGGCCAACGTTACGGTTAATTTCGGTGCAATCGATTTCAACCCCGTCTCCAGCAATCAGAATGAAGAATACATCGAACTGTCAAATCCCAACGCGTCTGAGGTTGATATTTCCGGTTGGTCTCTGCAAGGCGGAGTACAACATTTATTCCCGCCGGGTACGGTCATTCCAAGATACGGCAGACTTTACGTCACACCAAATGCCGTTGCCTTCCGTAACCGCACGAGAAGTCCCAAAGGAGGTCTGAAATTATTGGTTCAGGGCAACTACAAAGGCCACCTCTCGAGCTGGGGAGAAACTATAAATCTTCTCGATAGCAATGGGAGACTGGTGAACACCGTCACCTACGAGGGCGACCCAAGCGATCAGCAGAGATACCTTCGGATTACGGAAATGATGTACAACCCGGCAGAGGGAGATGTTTTTGATAGCCAGGAGTATGAGTACATCGAGCTGAAGAACATTGGAACCGCCCCGCTTCCATTAACCGGCGTGAAATTTACAGGCGGAATTTCTTTCAACCTGCCCGGCATAACTTTAGCCGCCGGCGGTTATGTCGTGGTCGTAAAAAATCACGCCGCATTTACTTCTCGATATACAGTGCCCGGCGACGTACAGGTTTTAGGCCCATATGACGGGCAGTTATCCAACAGTGGAGAAAATATCAAACTGGAAGACTCGACTAACAGCACGATTCTGGAATTCGGTTACAAAGACGGCTGGTACGATATAACCGACGGGATGGATTTCTCTCTGACGATCATAGACCCGGCAATTACCGAGCCGAACCAGTGGGGCAGTAAAAGTTCCTGGCGACCCAGCGCCAATCCCGGCGGCTCGCCCGGCTGGGACGATACGGAGCAGATACCCGTACTCGGCGAGGTAGTAATCAACGAACTCTTAGCTCATTCACACGCCGGCGATCCGGACTGGGTCGAGCTGTACAATACGACTGATGCCGCTATCAATATCGGCGGCTGGTTCCTCAGTGACAGTTCCGTTAACTTTATGAAATACGAGATTGCCGCCGGGACTACTATGGAACCATACGGCTACTTCGTGTTATATGAAGACCTGAATTTCTCCAATCCGGGCGATCCGGGTTGCCATGCGCCTTTCGCACTCAGCGAGAACGGCGAAACACTTTATCTGCATTCCGGCCAAGATGGAGCTTTAACTGGATACGGCTACCAGGAGAATTTCGATGCTTCGGAAACAGGCGTCGCTTTCGGCCGCTATCAGAAAAGTACCGGCACATATAATTTTGTGGCAATGAGCCAGAACACGCCGGGCAGCGCCAATGAATATCCGAAGGTCGGCCCAATCGTTATCAGCGAAATTATGTACAATCCCGTCTCGGGTAACCAGAACGAAGAATACATCGAACTGGTCAATATCAGCGATTCCGTGATTAGTTTCTCCGAATATGACGATGTGCAGTTCGTCGATACCCCCTGGCGGCTGACCGACAGCAACGGAATCACCTTTGATTTCACGCTTGGCACAGTGTTATCTCCGGGTGAGTATCTGCTTGTAGTGAAGGATATAACTGCATTCGACGCCGCATACCCTGCCGCTGCAAGCGACGTGCGGATATTCGAATGGGGTGCAGGCAAGCTTAGCAACGCCGGTGAAAAAATCCAGATATCCAAACCGGGCGATCAGATCGAAGAGAAGCGTTATTATATCCGCGTGGACCGCATTAATTACAGCGATGGCTCTCACCCGGCCGGCGAAGATTCATGGCCAACCGGGCCGGATGGACAAGGTAAATCCCTGATGCGGAAGGTTCTGACCGATTATGGCAACGATCCGGAAAATTGGATCGCGCCGAATCCTTCACCCGGCCAATAGATTCTCATGGATACTTACTGCTTTCCAGGGGCCAGGCATCCCTAAACATGCCTGTTGCCCGCGCTTGACAATCTGCGCATTATCATGTTTATTAGCATTCATCAGGTACTCGGCCTAACAGTGGCTGATGAATAATGATAGCACAGTGAACTGCAAACAATAGATTTAAGCAAGAGCCGAAGAACAGGGAGGTATTATGAATACGACTCAAATTGGACGCCGGGATTTTTTAAAAACAGCCGGCCTGGCAACTACAGGCCTGGTTCTCGGCGGTTGTCAAACTGCAAAAACAACATCCGGCGGCAAGGACCGACCCAATGTCGTGGTTATCTTCACCGATGACCAGCGTTGGGACTGCGTCGGTATTATGCCCAAACCGCTGCTTGGCATGAAAACTCCTCATCTGGATAGACTGGCCAGAGAAGGGGCACTTTTCGAGAACATGTTCGTTACAACTTCACTTTGCTCGCCGAGCCGGGCTTCGTTTCTTTCCGGGCTGTATGCCCACTCGCACGGCGTGATGAACAACTTCACGGATTATCCCACGAACCTGGCAAGCTATCCTCGCCGCCTGCAGGAGACCGGCTACAACACCGCCTATATCGGCAAATGGCACATGGGCGAACAAGACGACGAAAAACGCCCCGGCTTCGATTACTGGATCACACATAAGGGGCAAAGCAAATACTACGACACCACCTTCAATATCAACGGAACGCGACAACTGGTCAAAGGTTACTATACTACATGCGTCACGCAAATGGCCGCGGATTGGTTAAAGGACAAACGCAAAACCGACAAGCCATTTATGCTGATCCTGGGACACAAGGCCTCCCACGGCCCTTTTGTCCCCGAGGAAAAATATAAACACACCTATGACGATGTTCCGGTCCCTTATCCCGAGACCGGCTTTCATCTGGAAACCAAGCCGAAATGGGTGACTGAGCGTCTGGATACGTGGCACGGCATCTATGGGCCGCTCTACGGCTTTCGTAAAGACTTCCCGGACAAGCGCCCCAAGGGCGTCGATATATTCGGAGATTTCGTTCGCAGCTATGCCGGCACGATCAATTCGGTTGACGACAGCGTAGGTGAGATTTACAAAACGCTCGACAAAATCGGGCAGCTCGATAATACGCTCATCATCTTTACGAGCGACAACTCATTCCTGCTCGGCGAACACGGCATGATCGACAAACGAACCATGCATGAGGAAAGCATTCGCGTCCCGTTGATCGTTCGTTATCCGAAACTTATCAAGCCCGGCACGGTTATAAAACAGCAGGTTCTGAATATTGACATGGCACCCTCGATTGTAGATATCTGCCGGACCAGGCCATTCGAAAACATCCACGGCCGGTCATGGAAACAACTGCTCAAGGGAAATGAAAAAGGCTGGCGAAAATCATGGCTCTACGAATACAACTACGAGAAACAGTTTCCTTACACGCCGAACGTGCGGGGCGTCCGCACCGATACGTGGAAATACGTCCACTATCCCCACGGTGACGGCGGGCCTGACCGCCACATGGCCGAGCTGTATAACATCAAGGAAGACCCGAACGAAAAAAATAACCTTATCAATGAACCGAAATACGCTTCAATCGTCACGGAACTGAAAGCCGAACTGGCCCGTCTGCTCAAACAAACCAGTACGTTGCCGGACAAGATGCCCCTCGACGAAGGAGTAAAAATGGAGCTGCCGGAAGAATCGATTCGATAACATAATGCCAAAAATGTACTGAAATATATTCATAGCAACGCGGGCCGATAGTCTGCATTAGATATTACATTTGGAGGTTTTATTATGAGTAAGGGTAGTAAAAAAACTTCAAGGCGTGAGTTTTTACATGGAGCGGCGGGAGCCGTGACGGCGTTTACGATTGTGCCGCGTCACGTGCTGGGACAGGGGATGATCCCGCCGAGTGAAAAACTGAATATCGCAGGCATCGGTGCCGGCGGCATGGGAGGCGGCGACATCAATGCCGTGGCCGGCGCGGGCGGCAATATCGTAGCGCTCTGCGACGTCGACCTGCGGCGTGCCTCCACAATCCAGAAGTTTCCCGAGGCCAAAGTATACCGAGATTTCCGCAAGATGTTCGACGAGATGGAAGATAAGATCGACGCCGTCATCGTCGGCACGCCCGACCATTTTCACGCCGTGGCAGCCATGGCCGCCATGAAGCGGGGCAAGCACGTTTACTGTGAGAAGCCCCTGGCCCACTCCGTCAGCGAGGTCCGCACGCTCATGAAGGCCGCCCAGGATTACAAGGTGGTAACCCAACTGGGCAACCAGGGCCACTCCTTCAACACAATCCGAACATTCTGCGAATGGATTTGGGACGGCGCTATCGGCAACGTCCACACGATCCATTGCGGCTGCGCAGCCGTTAACTCAGGCATCGACAAGTTGCCGCTTATGAACCAGAAGGAAGATATTCCACCCGAGCTGGACTGGGACCTGTGGCTCGGCCCGGCCCAAGAGCGGCCATACCATTCCTTCTACCTGCCGGGGCGTTGGCGCGGCTGGGTGCCGTTCGGCAACGGTACAATTGGTGACTGGATTTGCCACGTCGTTGACCCTGTCTTCTGGGCCCTCGATTTGGGCGATCCTAAGACCATCCATGCACAGGTTAAGGACTACGATCCCAAGACTCAGGGCGACGCCTTCCCGAAGGGCGATATAATCACCTTCGAGTTCCCGGCCAAGGCCGGACGCGGGCCCATCACCCTGGCCTGGCACAGCGGCACCGAGAAGATACCGCAGGCGAAAGAGTTAGAGCCGGGTCGTAAGCCCGTTGAGACGGGGGCCTACGTCTATGGCGACAAGGGTGTCATCATGTACGGCTCGCACGGCGCCGGCGGTGTCCGGATCATCCCCGAAACGAAGATGAAAGCCTACACGTCGCCGGAAAAGAAAATTCCCAGAGTTAAGGAACATCACGACGACTGGCTCCGGGCCATTCGTGAAGGTCGCAAGGCCGGATCCGACTTCTCCTATGGCGGTCCGCTGACGGAACTCGCCATGCTGGGCGTCATCGCTCTGAAGATACCGGGCACGAAACTTCAGTGGGACACCGAGAATACGAGATTTACCAACAGCAACGAGGCGAATCAGTATATCAATCCGGCATATCGACAAGGCTGGACATTATAGCAGGATTTCTGCAAAACGCAGATCAGGCATATATTTTTGAAGAAAAACTTAAAAACGAATATGGGAGATATCGTTCGGGTAGATTCTACCGGCTAAAATAACGATTCGGCCATTTTCGAAGGGGCAATTATGAAACGACAAACCAGGGATCACACATTGAGTTCATCGCAGAGAGAAACGGGCAAATCCTCTCGGCGTCAGTTCCTGTCACAGGGTGGAAAAGTTCTCGCCGGTTCGGTTCTTACCGGCGTCGCACTGAATAGGATTCACGCCGGCGAAGACAATACGATTCGTCTGGCATTGGTCGGGTGCGGCGGTCGAGGTGGCGGTGCGGCCGGCAACGCCCTTTCTTCAACGGCCGGGCCAACTAAGCTTGTCGCTATGGCCGACGTCTTCGAGGACAAGCAGGCAAATTCATACAAGGCTCTGCGCGAACAGTTCGGCGAGAAAGTCGATGTGCCGCCGGAACGGCGTTTCCTCGGATTCGATGCATATCGAAAAGCAGTCGACTGCCTGGGCCCGGGAGACGTGATGATCCAGGCCACCCATTCTGCCTTCCGGCCCATGCACGTCGAGTACGCCGTCGAGAAAGGTGTTAATGTCTTCATGGAGAAATCGTTCGCGCCGGACCCGGGCGGCACCCGGCGAATACTCCAAATCGCTGAGACGGCAAAGAAAAAGAATCTAAAAATCGGGTGCGGGCTCATGTGCCGGCATTCTTCGGCCCGGCAGGCTTTGATCGAGAAAATCCGTGACGGAGCAATGGGCAATATCCAACTAATCCGCGCCTACCGCATGGACCCAGGCGCAAGGATGGGGCCTTTTCCGGGCGGCCAGAGCGAACTGCTTTGGCAGATCAGGCAGCCCTACTTTTTCCTGTGGATCTCCTCGGCGTGGTTTATTGAGATGATGATTCACCAGGTGGACGAGTGCTGCTGGATAAAAGACGCCTGGCCGGTCTCCGCCCAGGGTCTAGGCGGACGCGAACCGAATAGTGATGACTGCAGCCAGAACCTGCATAACTACGCCATCGAGTATACCTTTGCAGATGGCGCCAAGGCGATGGTCAACAGCCGATCCATGCAGAACTGCCACAATGAATTCTCAACATTCGTTCACGGCACAAAATGCGCTGCACAGTTCTCGGGCAACATACACGCCCCGACTGTGCATATCTATAAAGACCAGCGGACAGCCAAAGACAACATTGCCTGGCGTCCCGAAAAGGAAAAAGTCAGCCCCTACCAGGTTGAGTGGGACATGCTGCTCAGCGCGATCCGGCAGAACCGGCCGCACAACGAGGCCCGGCGGGCAGCGTTTACTAACCTGGCTTCCATCATGGGGCGAGCCGCTATACATTCGGGCAAAATCATAACGTGGGACGAAATGCTGGCTTCCGATTTCAAGTTCTGCTCGAACGTGGCGGATTTCACGTATGACAGTCCCTCACCGCTGCAGGCCGACGCCAAGGGCCGCTATCCTGTGCCGGTCCCCGGCAGGTGGACGGAAATCTAATCGCACTAACAAAACCTGGCAGCATTGTTCTATGCACCTTCGAAACTTGTATCGGTGCTATTCAGCAAGTACGAGGAAGTTCTCATAAAGGTGTATTAAAAAGCCCCTGTCCGAAGGAGGACTGTAAAAGAACAGGGGCTCGGAAAAAAAACAAAACAAGCTTATTACATAAGTATTGAACCTGACTCGTGGATTTTGTCAATTGTGGTGACTACGTATTTTTGATACCTAAATAAAAGTGAATCAATGATTACAGCCTTATAGTTGCCTTTTTGATGTAAATCTGGTATTAAAAAAACATGAAATTATGGAAACATCATCAAACTTGTATTAGATTGTTAATCCCCATTGGTTCAATTTAAGGAGGTTACTATGTCTTTCAGCGATATGAACAGGAGAGAATTTGTCGGACTGACAACGGCAAGTATCGCCGGCGGAGTTCTCGGTTTTGGTGCTCCAACATCAGCCAACAGCAGCACAAATGAATGGAGCCCGAACAAGCCTCTGACTGCAACCGGGAAAAAATTGAGCGTCCAGCCGGTCCTTATGTACAGAATTCCCCAGCGCAGGCAGGCAACCTCATGGAAATCGTGGGGAGGCGTTCAAACCGAGCAGGCCGTGGAAGAGGAGGCAAAAAGAATATCACAGGAACTTGCCTCGTTATCCGCCGGGGCTGATTTTCCCTTCGAAATACTGCCCGTCGCCAAAGTCAGGACCGTTGAAGAAGCGTTAAAAGTACACAGGAACGATTATGACGTCATCGTAGTCTATCCCGCGACGGGTTCGGGAGATTTGCTCAAGGCATGTTTTGCAAAGGAAAAAAACAGGGACACAATTATCTTTGCCCGGCATCGTTCCGGCCCTGTTTATTATTGGTATGAAGCACTGAGCGTCAGGTATCTGGGCACAGATGACGGCCCACAGCAGAACAACGCAACAAACCATGGGGATATACACGTTGACGATGTCGTCATTGACGATGGCCAGGAACTGCTCTGGCGGCTGCGGGCTTTGTATGGGATTAAGAATTTCATAGGGGCGAGAATTGTTGCTCTCGGCGGCCCATGGGGCAAGTACTCGCCGGAGGCACCCGACATCGCCCGGGAAAAGTACAAAATCGAAATCATCGAAGTCGGTTACGATGTCGCGGCACCGCGCATCAAAAGTATCTCAAAAGACCGCAATCTCATCTCAAAGGCAGAGCAATGGGCGGACAAGTACATTTCCCTACCTAATACGACGCTTATGACGGACAGGAAATTTATCGTAAATACGTTTTTGTTGTACCACGCGTTCAAGAACCTGATGCTCGAGCACAATGCTTCGGCATTTACAATCAAATCCTGCATGAGCGAGATACTGCCTATTGCGGAGACGACACCGTGTCTTACCCTAAGCCTGCTCAACGACGAAGGGCTGCTTGCCTTCTGCGAATCGGATTTTGTCGTGATCCCCTCGGGGATTCTGCTTCACTACATATCCGGCAAGCCCGTTTTTCTGCACAACTCAACGTTTCCACACGATGCGGTAGTGACCTGTGCGCATTGCAGCGCTCCCCGGCGGATGGACGGGACACGTTACGAGCCGGCAAGAATTATGTCACACTACGAATCCGAATACGGTGCAGCGCCGAAAGTGGAAATCCCCAGGGGGCAGCAAGTGACATTTATCGATCCCGAATACAGTACGGGTCGCTGGCTCGGGTTTAAGGGAATTGTCAAAAGTAATCCACATTATGAAATATGCCGTTCGCAGCAGGATGTCGAAATCCAGGGAGACTGGAGGAAGCTGATCAAGGAGGTGCGGGATTCTCACTGGATGATGGTTTACGGCGATTATCTCAAAGAGCTCGGATACGCATCGCGTAAAATCGGCATCAAGTGGGTGGATATCTCAAAAACACAGCAGACATAAAGTATCTTTGAGTACGACCATAATCCGGCCTTACAAAAAAAAGATTTAAATATCTAAAACTGACCGATTTTCGTCATCCTGAGTGAAGCGAAGGATCTTGACGCTGGAGATGTTATAGCAATGCATCGGTTAATTATGTGCCTGCGGCGTTTAGATTCTTCGCTTCACTGCGTTAAAATCAAAATGACAATTCGAGCCAAATACCTGCATAATAAGAGCTTGTAAACATCTTTGCATTCAAATCGGTCTGTTTTAGTAAATATATATCTTGATAATTGCTATTTGATCGCAAGGTATATAGAATTACTGATATGGAAAAGGCCGGAGTCGTTTGTGTCGAGCGGCCGTCGAGAAGTGAAGTATTGAAGAGCCGGGATATGACTAAATTCAAGTCCATCGACGAAGTCCTTGATTTTGCAATAAGCCGGGAAATTGAAGCTCATGCATTTTATTTGAAATTGGCGGATATCGTGGAAACGCCGGAGATGGCCAAAGTGTTTTCGGATCTGGCTTCGGAAGAGTTAGAGCATAAAGAAAAGCTTCAAGCCGTTAAAGCAGGCCAAATCACGATAGACGAGGAAAAAGTGGGAAATCTCGGCATAACCGACCATGTAAAGACCGTTGAACCGTACTCCAAAATGAGCTACGTTGACATGCTTATTGTGGGAATGAAAAAGGAAGAGATCTCACGAAAGCTTTATAGCGATTTGGCAGAAGTAGCTCAAATGCAGGAAATGAAGGAAATTTTCCTGAAGTTGGCTCAGGAAGAAGCAGAACACAAGCTGCGATTTGAAATCGAGTACGATTTGATGACCTTCTAATGAAACACTCCAGGCCGACTTCAGTGGACGACCTGCGAGACAAAATATCATTAACTCAGAGTGTTTTTAACCTGTTTGGAATAAAACAGGCCAAACAAGCTGTCACACGGGGATAACAGATCTCGACCTTTCCGCATTCCTGCATAAATTTTCCTTTGAAAAAGGATTTCCGGTATAAAATTAGGAATTCCCCTTGACCGGCAGGTGATTAATATGGTACAAATAGCGAAGGTTAGCTTTGTATCTTTATCAATGGGCATCTGTTGATTTTTAGAGTTCCGGCAGGAAATATTGCGTTAGGCCTCAATAACTTTACGCAAGGCCGACGGAATTATACGCACCAGAGATTTTTATCTATAAGTGAATGCTTCATTTTAGAAAGTGAGGAGGTGATTTCAAGCCATAATGAACGTACCGGACAAATAAGAACTAAGATTTACAGAGGTGAAAAATCTTATAAGTCTTTTTAATTCTAACTTTTTAAAGGAGGATATCATGTGTAGAAAGTCAATCTGTCTAACTCTGTCAATTGTTATGCTGGTCCTGAGCATGGGGCCTCTTGTGAGTCAGGCCCGGGCGGATCTGATCGGATACTGGAAACTCGATGATACGTCGGGCACGATAGCGGCCGACTCGGCTGGCGGGGACAATGACGGCACCCTGATCACCGACCAGCTTGAATGGGTGGAAGGAAGGGCCAGCGGCGCTCTGTCACATTTGGGCACGGCGGATACGGATGCCGGCGTGGAGTTCCCCACCACGGGTATGTCTGCGACGGCGGGAACGGCCGCCATGTGGGGTTACCTCGCCGATCCACAGGCCCCGACGTCGGGCCGGTACTTCTTTGGGCATACGACCCAGCCGCAGTGGTCCAACCGC
>Ga0210003_1000453_pt1 | contig 37433 bp, 37 predicted proteins | sample LantaG_FD_182804 | JGI IMG/M metagenome (GOLD analysis project Ga0210003, IMG submission 182804) | Deep subsurface microbial communities from Baltic Sea to uncover new lineages of life (NeLLi) - Landsort_02402 metaG (SPAdes) (version 2) | ecosystem: Environmental > Aquatic > Marine > Oceanic >...
AATTAATGAACAATTACTATAAGTTTCTAAAATATCAGTATCGTAGAATGAACGAATAATAACATCAAATTGTTTTAGGTGTGGGTCAATATTACCAATAGTTATTTTAATTTCTTGATTCGCACTATCACCATCAGAAATACTAATAAACTTAAATAATCTATTAATAACATTACCTTTTAATTGAGATACAACCCAAGGTGTTTCAGGTGTTTGAAATGATATTTCATAATCACTAAAATAATCAGTAGTACCTGTAACCATAACAGTATTGATACCATAACCAATTCCATCATTATCAAGTTTCTTAATAAGATCAGGATAAATTGCCTCTGTCCAAATCATTGTTGATTTATCTTTTGCTTTACTACCAATAACATTAGGTAAGAAACTAGCATCATTTGGATTTAACGAAACGTTATATGTTGCAGTAGTTGTACCACTTGAAGCAACTAAATTAAATTCCCCAAAAAGGTCACCAGTTGGACTTATTATTGAATCTATTGTTGTGTTACTAGTAATTACAAGATTAGTTGTATCGAATTCAGTAACAGGAATTGAATCAATTGGTGTTGTTGAATCACCCCTACTTCTAATTACAGCTAAAACCATACCTTCATAATCTGATAATGATGTTCCTGTCATTACTGATGTTGTACCACTAACTGTACCTAATCCTGTTGTACTACTATATGTTAGTACTTCAAAATATGTTACTACATTACCAAAACTAGTTGTTCCAGTCTTTTCCCAGCCAGTACTAGTTGTTCCAGTTTGACCGATATTACTTATAGCAACACCTAAAAATGCACTATCAGTAAATGCTGTTGAACCAAATGTGACTGTTGAACTAAGACCTGTTGTTGATGAGTCAACACCAGCACTCATTGTGATATTCCAAGCAGTACCTGCTTTATATCCACTAAGTCCAAGGACTCTAGTAACCCAAAGTTGTTGTGCTTCTTCTAAAAATGAATTAGCAACATAAGGTAATTGATATTGAAGATTCCCATCAGGAAATCTTGTAACACTTTGATTTCCAAACCTATTTGAAAATTGTGTTTGGTCTTGTATGAAAACTGGTTCAAATGCGGGACCCTTTAGTGTTTCACCAGCAACCCCTAATGTTGTTATACCGACATTACGTGTTACATAAGTTAAGTCACGTTCTTTAAATTTTACGCCCGGAGAAGTAAATACGAAATCTGCCATATTGTTTATTGTTTAATTATTTATTATTTTTATTTCAATGTTATTACATGTTCTTTTCAAATAAATACTAAAAAAATACCGAAAAGGTGTATTATATAAAATAATATAAATTTGTTATTTTTCACTAAACACCAATTCGTTAGTTTATTATATATATTTTCTTAAATTTTGAAAAATTTTAGATTTTTTTGGATAAAATCGATTAAATTTCAAAAAAAATATTTTTCAGAAAATTTAATTTTTTTTGGTTTTTTCTCGTATTAGTATTTATATTAAACAATTTACTTATGAATAAATCACAAAAAATTTACTTTAGTACAGGTGATACAGGAAATAATAATCTTGATAAATATGTAAAGGTTAAACTTGAACAAGATGTTGAGACTCTTGAATTTATGTCAATAAAACTTGGTACTACTGATGTGTATCAAAATTTTAATGCCGATTATGGTGTTCTTGTTGGAAGAGTACTTGCTAATGGTGGAATTGGTATTCCAAATGCTAAAATTAGTATATTTATTTCGTTAACCGATGAAGATGCAGAAAATGAGGAAATTTATAGTGTTTATCCATATAAAACACCAAGAGATAAAAATAATGAGGGAAAGAGATATAATTTATTACCACGTGTTTCTAAAATTAATCCAGAAACACAACAACCCGAACCAAAACAGGCATTTGGTAGTTTTCCAATTAAAGAAGAAGTTGTTACAAATCCACCATTTCTTGCAACATATAAAAAATATTATAAATATACAGCACTTACAAATGATGCTGGGGATTATATGATATTTGGTGTTCCAACAGGTACACAAACTATTCATCTTAGTGTTGATATAACTGATATTGGTGAATATAGTATGAATCCTGCTGCAATGATTCAAAACCTTGGGTATTCTTCAAGTTTATTTACTAATTATGGTACGACAATTAAACCAAGTAGAGATTTAGGTGATTTACCAAATATTGAAACTCAAGAAATTACTGTTGATATAATACCATTTTGGGGTGATACTGAAAATTTCGAAATTGGAATTAATAGACAGGATTTTAGAGTTCGTGCAATACTTACCAACACTTTTACTATTTTTGGTAGTGCTTTTACCGATAGTGACTTAACTATGAGAGGTACTGAAGATAATGATAAACCAAACGAAAGGGAAATTAGAGATTTATTTTTTATATACCCTAAAGGTTCTTCATCAGAAGGTTTCTCGCTTTCAGCAAAAAGAATTGGAAAGATTAAAGAAACAATTTATTATTATCCATCAGAAATGACTGATGCTGAGATTGATAATGCTGACCCAGAAACTGACATGAAAGTACTTGACCCCAGTGAATATTCTGTTTATAAACGTAATGGTGATTTTGCTTTTATTATTAATTGTAATAGAGATAAAATAATCACTGATGAGTTAGGTGAGAAGATTTCTGTTGATTATGATTATCCTGATGGTGTTTTCACAACATTTAGAGGATTTATCACACTTGAATATACTGAAGAAGAACTCCCAATGATAGCTACCAGTGGTTTAGAAGAATCAGACGTTTTTAATGTGGGTACAATCAAAGAAAAAAATAGAACATACCCATTAAGACTGAAATTTAAATTTCCACAACATGCTGGAGGTCATGCAAGTTTTAATTATATTACTAGTGATAATAATAACAATAATGCGTGGCGAAAACAACACATGAAATTCGAAGCGCAAAAATTTTATAGTTTTTCTAAATTTCATGGAACTGTTGCTAATAATGCTGATAGAGATGATGATTCCGAAAACGGTCAATTCCCATTAAAAGAAGATTTATTTTTTAAAGCGGATAAAGTAAATTGGGCAGACAGAAATAAGGAAGAAAATGTTGGTATTATTTACAACGATACTGGTGAAATGGTATCTAATTCTAGTGATAGATTTGGGGCAAATTGGTTAAATCTCAGTGTTTATTTTCCACAAACAGGATATGCATTAAATTCGCTTAGTGCGATTAAACGTGTTAGAACATCAGACTTTTTAGCGACACAATGGGAAGATAATACATCAAGAAATGCTTATTTTGTTTTTGATAATTCAATGGCGATTGCTGCTGGTCAAATTAATACTAAATGGTATGGACGATCTGATTTACATTGGACTGATATAATTGAAGTACCATTAAATGACATAATTAAAATGAGTAATACCGATAAAGGATTTACTAATAATGATGTTACGGGATTAAATGGATTATATAGAAATGGTACTTACACTCCACCAGTAACTGATTGGAAGGGTGATTGGGACACAGCATGTCCATATAAAGGTGGTCAAATAGGTGGTATTCCAGATAATGGTGTTGACCCAAAAACATATTTTTTTAAAGGGGTTAATACTGCTGATTGTATTCAATTTTTATATGAGTTAGGTTTAATAATATAAAATTTCTTTAATGGTATTTATATTATATGGATAAAAAGGTAGAAATATTACTTGGTAGTGAGAAAAATATTATTTCAGTTAATACTGACTCATACGATAAGGTTGAACTAAATAATAAGACATCAGAACTTACAGAATTTAATGTGAATGATGTTGTAAATTCTACTGAACAATTTAATATTGAAAGAGAAAATAACCCAATTTATAGAATATATGGTAGAATTGAATATTTATCATTACTTAATGGATTAGTTAATAATTATACTCAACTCGACGATTATTTTACTCCAAACTATACAGACACATCAAAAAACATATTAAATTCATTTGATTTTTATCTTGTAAAACCATCAGTAAGTGGTTATACTGAATTTATTGGTACTAATGAATATGTTAGACATTTTCAAGTAATCGCAACACCAGATGAATTTGAACTATATCCAGCAGGTTTTTCTAATAATGTATATGGTGAACAAACATACACATTTAGTTTTAATGAAGATTTTGATATTAGCGAATATTTTGATAATTTTGGGTTTCCAGTAACAGAATTATTTCTATATGCACAATATAAATTAAAAGCAAATGGAAATTATGTTGCTGAAACAATGAAATATTCATTCTTTATTAACGGTGGTGCTATATCAAAAAGTAATTTTCCAACAACAACCTTTAATATTGGTGATTATATATCAACAGCAACAGGAAGTAGAATTGGTGATAAAATTAATTATAATAAAGAAGAATTCACACAAACTCAAATAGCCGAACAAAAATTTTATATTACTACTGAATATTGGACAAGTAATAATCAATCAAAAAATCTAGTTTGGGTTTATAATCCTTTCATTCCATTTAGATTAAGATATTTTAGTGAAGAATTGAATAATACAAATACTGGTAGCACATCATATGATATAGCAAATTCAATTCCAGATTATGCAACAAAATTAGATGATGATGGAAATTATGTGTGGCGTGATATTAATCCACAAGGATATACTGAACCTTTAACTGGTGTTGGGGTTGATTACCCATTTTTTAATGGAAAAAGATATTTATTTTCTCCAATCATACTTTCAGTTTTACCAGATTTAACTGATTCAAATACTCTTGCAGTATTTAATGAAATTTGGTATACAAGATATACAACAAATTTAGATATAACACCAACAGATGATTTAGATAATATAGGAAAGCCATGTCAATAAAAAGAATAATAAAATCTAACGGTAATGATAACAACCTAAAATTTTCATTAGGGTCTAGTATTAATTTCGTTGATTATCAACAAGAAATTGATAATACTGTGGAAGAAACTAAAAAAAAATTAATTAATACGATTGTTGATTATGAAGTACGTAGGTTTACATATAAATCAGATAAAGAAACATTACTTAGTTTTGTTTTTACAAATAGTGACGGGTCGTTTTATTATAGTAATTTCGCATTAATCGGATTTACACCAATAGAGTTTATATTTAATGCAGATGTGGTACGTAACAGTTTTTTTATTGTAGATTATTATGATACTTATGATAGTAATACACAAACAAAAATTTTTACATCATACATGACTCAATTAATAAATGAAAATAAAGTACCTTCATATACAGTTTCTCCTGAAAATGAAAATCAGTTTTGTACTTTAAATATTCCTAAATCATATCTTGATATTAATACTGAACTTGGTTATAGTATAATTAGAGGTTACATTAAATTAAGTTTATATAATGCTAAAGACGGTAAGGTTTATTTGTTTTATAATAAAGCAAATGAAACTCTTAGTACTGAAGAAAAAATGTATTTTAAAACCACATTATATCTTAATACTATGGAATGGAAATGGGATTTAGAATCTACACAAGCATATCAAATACCAATATCGAACTCATATGTTAATAAAGTTAATAATACGTTTACTACGTTTGATAATAATAAACAAACATATCCAGAAGGAAATATATTTAAAGATGGTACTTATGAAACAGAATAACTAATTTTTGTTTTTCTAATTGTTTTAACAATTTCAAATTCCTTTTCATCTTGAATGAACCCTAAAATTTTTAAAGCATATTTTGATACAAAAAACCTATCACCATCAATATTTTCGATTGGATTACTTTCTGCAAATCCCTCAAATAACAATACCAATGGATTACCATTAACCCAAACATAATCTTGTCGTGATGCAAAGTTTTTAAGTACTTGTTCATCATATTTATTGACATCAACACGATATTTTGTAAATAAAGCTACTTCATATATCATATCAACATTTACTGGTTCAGGCATTTTAAATTGTAGAAAAATTTCTTGACCCTCATCAAGAATAGGTACGTTTACATATCTAAATTTTTTAGGTTGTGGAATTCTATATTTACTACCAAGTCTTGTGCCCGGTTGTTTATCAATACGTCTTACTGTAATATATGGTGTTGGAACGTTTTTATCATCATCCATAAACTTCCAAGTTTTACTAAATTCTCCCCAACGATCATTATCGAGATAGAATGTTGGAACTAATCTATTATCTAATGTTAATTGCATACCTTTATCATTTACATAATCAAAAAGTGATGCATCAAGGTCTTCAAGTAAAATAGTTCTTGGCAAATACTTACTATTAGTATTTGTTTTAGCCATAAGTTCAGCAATTCTATCAAACCCATATTCAAGATACTTAGTACCAATATCTGGTGGATTAGTATCAATACTTAATTTTATTTTTTTTGGAAGTGACATTTAATCTTTTTATATAAATACTCTTTGATTTTAATTATTTATTACCTATATTTACCACCTATTAAACTTATAATATGCTCGTAGAACGAAAAGAAATTAATAACGAAGATGGTAGTATTGGTTATATTGAATCAGTGTTTAAATCTGAAAATATACTCAAAACAACATATTTCCCTAAAAATGAGAGACTCTATATTGCATTTAGTCGTGGTGATACATACTCTTATGGGAATATTAGTGAAGAATTTTATGAAGAATTTGAAGAAGCGGAATCTCATGGCAAATTTTTCTATAAAAATATAAATAAGAAATCAGAATATCCTTATCGTAGAGAATTTACACTTTATCCGAATGAAGTGCAAGGACTTAAGGAAGTTGTAGAAAACCATAAACCTGATGAAGATGAATAATACTGAAGAATATAGGAATCTAATTTCATTGCTTCAAGAAGCATTAAAGTTTTATGCTAATGCCGATAATTATGAAAAGAATGTTACTTATCCTGAATACAGTGAACTATTTTCTTATATTGAAATGGATGTTGGAACACAAGCCAGATTCGCATTGAAACAAGTTCAAGATACTCTTGATATGAAACAAAAAATGGAAGAAGATTATGAAAAACTTATAGATGAAGCAAAAAAAGCACTTGGAAATGTTGAAGATATTCCAACTGATCTTATGGATACTATGAAAACACTAAAAGATATTAATGATGGAAATTAAATTTAAAAAATTAATACCAGAAGCTAAAACACCGTATAGAAAATATGATGTTGATGCAGGATTTGATTTATTTTGCACATCAATTGAAGAAAAACCAGAATACATCCAATATAATACAGGAATAGCTGTTGAAATTCCAGAAGGTTATGTTGGGTTAATTTTTCCAAGAAGTTCTGTAACTAAATATGATTTAATGTTAAAAAACTCAATTGGTGTTATTGATGCCAGTTACAGAGGCGAAATAATGTGTAGATTCTTTGAAACTAAAGAAATTAAAGATTATATTGAAATTGAAAATGCTGGTGTTATAAATATGGTACATAATCTTCGTAATGGAAGAAAGGTTTATAAGGTTGGGGAACGTGTTGCACAAATTGTGTTCATGGAAATACCAAAAATAACATTAGTCGAAACAGAAGAACTCTCTAGTACTGAACGTGGTGATGGTGGTTTCGGACACACAGGTAAAAAATAATAATAAGTAAAATAATAAATATTATGAAAGGTACAACTGGAAACAGATTAAGAAGAGAAAATGCAAAGAAAATGCTTGAAGCACAACTTAAACGTGGTACAAAACCAGAAAAGGTTGATGGAAAAACAACACGTAATATGATTCCATTAACTGATGCTAATAGGAAGCGTATTGAACGTGAAATTGAAAATATAAATAATAAGAAAAGTAAAACTACTTTTGTATAATGAAACAATATTTAGATTTATTAGAAAACATCCTTGATAATGGTGTTGAAAAAGAAAGTGGTAGAGCAAATATGCCGAACACTAGAGGTATATCTCACGGTGTAATCCAAATGGATTTACAAGATGGGTTTCCATTGCTTACAACTAAGAAAATGTATTGGAAAGGTATTGTACACGAACTCCTATGGTTTCTTAGGGGAGATACTAATATTGCATATCTTGTGAATAATAATGTGAATATCTGGAATGCAGACGCTTATAGATGGTATTTGAAATATAATGAAAATAATAGTCATGGGACTCCACCGTTAACGATGGAACAATTTATTAATGAGATAAAAATGGGTGGACACGTAAATCCCCATTTTGTTAATACTGATTATTATCTTGGTGATTTAGGTAAAGTTTATGGTTACCAATGGCGTAATCAAAACGGTGTTGATCAAATAAAAGAGGTTTTAGATGGGTTAAAATCAAATCCTTATAGCCGTTATCATATTATTGATGGTTGGAATAAGGCAGATTTTAAAGATATGGCACTTCCACCATGTCATTTACTTTATCAGTTTATTGTAAGACCATTAGATACTATTGAAAGAACAGAATTAGCTTGGAAAATTGGGTTAGAATCTGAATACAGGGAGAATTTACCGAAAATGGTAGAAGAGTGGGATATTTGGTTTGATGAAAGAAATGTACCAAAGTTTTATCTTGATTTAAATATGTACCAACGTAGTTGTGATACAATGCTCGGAGTTCCTTTCAACATAGCTTCAATGTCATTATTATTAATGATTTTTGCAAAAGCATCTAATATGATAGCTGGTGTTTCAACTTGGATTGGTGGTGATACTCATTTATATATGAATCATATTCCTGCCGTTAATGAACAACTTGAAAGAGAACCATATGATTTACCTCAAATGGTAATTAATAAAGAACTAAATAATCTTGAAGATATATTGGGATTAACTATCAATGATTTTGAATTACAGAATTACGAATGTCACTCAACAATCAAAGCAGAATTATTTACTGGATTAAAAAAATAAAATAATCATGGACGAAAGATTAAGAGATGTCAATTTAATTGACGAACTAGAAGAAACATTTAAAGATGTAAAAGCACAACTTACTGATGACGAAAAACGGTATGGTGATACTTGGAAAAAACGTGGTCTTGTGTATCATGAACAAAGTCAGGAATTACGTTGGTTTTTTAAGATGCAAGATTATATTCAAGATTTTGAAGATCACGGAGTTCCAATTCCTTGGACAAAAGCTCTTGGAGAAACACACATTTGTCTTGTAAGAGAAAAAAAACTTAAGTAAATTGAATGTTAATATTATACATAGTAATAATATTATTAATTATAATAATAATTTTACTTGCAGGTGCATTATATTTTTTAATTAAAAAAACTGTATATATATCTGATAAGGAAAAAGAATTCATAATATTCGTTATTGATATTTTTGCTGAGTATGGTGATGATTTAGGTGTTCAATCTAAAGAACAACACAATAAACTTGTTGGAGAACTGGAAAAAATAAAAACTAAATATATAAAGAATGAATAAATTAGAGATAATTAATGAATATTTAGAGGGTTTAGATATATCTTCATTATCAGCAGATGGGTTTGATGATGCGATAATTGGAATACATGGTGAAAAAATTGTATACTCTACAACCAAATGTATTGAAATTTTAATTACTAGAGATAAAATGAATAAAGAAGATGCTGAAGAATATTTTGATTTTAATGTTGAAGGTGCTTATGTAGGAGAAAACACACCAATATTTGTTAATGATTCTATGTTCTATGGATTATAATAACGGACATTTATCGGACATGTCCGTTATATTTATTATTTAGTGCCTTTTGTTTCACTTAAGAATGGAACAACATCTTCTTTCACAGGAACACCAGTTATTTGTTTCCAATAATTTTTAAACCCACCAATTGTCTTACTAGTTGTATCAGTAACACTATTAACACTTTCAACTTCATAATATCGGTTTTTCTCACCACTTAAATTATATTCGATAATATCACCTCTATCAATCTCAATTTGTTTATCTTCTAATTCCTTAAGATAAACACCAAAACTAATAATTCCAGTATCATCACGTGTAATACCACCTTGATTTCCACCATAATAGTCTTGTTTACCATCTTCAATAGTTATCATAACACTTATAGTAATTGGGGACATATATTTTTTATCCTTACTTTTTGCCTGTCCATATAATGCATGGACTTTAGTTTCAATAATATTAATTTTATGAATAATAACCGTTTGTGCGTTATCAGTTTGTAGAAAATTCCTACCATACATAACATCCAAATCAAATGAATTATCATTCATAAATAACCCCATTCTATTGTCTTCAATATCAGTTAATTGTTTTTTCTTTTTCATTTTTTATAAAAAATAATCATGAATATTATATGCTAAATCCTTAACGATTTTATCATCGAATTCTTGTCCCCTGTTTTTCAACATTATTTCAAGTTCATATGTTAACATATCTGCTTTATAATACCCAAACGGGTCATAGTGAGGGGATTCACTATTCATTGTTTCATAAAATGATTCAATATCATATAAATCAGCCTCTTCTAATTTTTTTAATTCTTCAGCCGAAAACATTTTTTCAATTTTATTATTATCATTCTCCATTGATGAGAATGATGGGTCTAATTTTTCTATGACTTCAAAAAGTCGTTGTTTATCGTATTTTTTCATTATTAAATAATTTATTAAATTGGTATAATTGGGAACATTGGTGGTTGATATCCACGTTCTTTATTCACATTTTCTGCTATTTCTGCACGTTCTTTAGTTAAATTAGCTTGACTCAATCCTTCTAATTGTCCAATTATGATTTTTTCAGTATCTTCTTTTAGTTTAATTCCCTCATCAAGTAAATGACGATAATCCATAGTTAATTGTTTCTCAGTTGCACCTAATTCACCACTATAAAACCCACGAATTCCACCAATTACCATTTTTACTTTAGCGATTAAAAAATTTCTAATTTGTTGTCTAGCAACATCATTTATTCGAGACCATTCTAAAATTTGTGTTGGTGGGTCTGAAGGTAATTTAACAATATCACTATTTTCTTCTAAACACTTATCTCTATCACCATTACCATCCATAGTATCATAATACCAATACCATACTTTTCTACCTTGATAATGTTTACCCCAAGATGCAGCAATTTCATGACGATCATTAGGTATTGGATATAAATGTAACATTTTTTCACCACTAGCTAAACCAGTAATACGGTATGTTAGTGTTGATTGTAATACCCTTTGTTTCATTCTTCTATCTTGCGCAGCTAATAATGTAGAATACGTTGGTTGCACATATAAAGCAGGACGACCTAAATAAGACATACCCATCATACCAGCACTCCATGCGTTTAATGCAAATGGGTCAACTAATCCACCATCAATTTGAGGTGGTGTTTCCCAAAGTACTTCATTTACTTCACGACCTGCTGGAATTATATAATGTTGTGTGTGTGCTGAACAAACAATATAATCACGTTTCAATTCCCAACCAGTTGCTGCTGGAGCATTTGTACCTAAACCAACTTGACGTGAATATGCATAAGTAAAACTTTCCATATACGAATTCGGTTTAGTTGTAAAAGCTGCAAGAAAATCACCTGTTTCCTTGTTCATACCTTCTAACCCAATCCATTGTTGATGAATTAACCATTGATTAAGTAAAGCAGAATAATCCTCAACAACCATTTCTAAATAAGAATCCATCATTTCGTCAACAATTTCAAATGGTCTTAATGGATATCCTAATTCATGCTTTATTTTAAGATATAATTTATTTTTTTCTACTACTGTTATTAGTGCCATAATTTTTTATTTTTAGGTTCTGCTTTGAGCTTTTTCACCAAAATATGTATATATAAAATCATTAGGTTTTAATAAATGATTACCTGCTGCCATTTCATAAACTCTAGTAAGAAATAATTTTCTTGTTGGAAATGGAGACGAATCGGTTCTTCGTGGTGGAAAAAATGGTTTTATTTCATCAAAATTACTTACTACTTTATAATTTGCTGGGTCTCTTAATCCTTCAATACCAAAACCAATATCATAGACAGCATATGTCGATTTACCAAAACCTTGTGGTAATATTGTGAAATAATCACCATTCGGACCTGATTCAACATATCTCATATCAGGATGTTTAGTTAATGATGTTTGTCTATCAGTATTTGGTTGCCACTCAGGATTTATTTTTTTCATTTTATCAGCATATAATTGTCCAAAACTAAATGAATACCAACTACTTTTAAAAATAATTGAATGACCAAGTTCTTCACTATACATTGGATTTTTTATTGCATTTTTACCCCTACCCTCTAAATTCTTATTAATTTTTACTGGTGCACAATAATAAACAAATGCAACACTCCCAGCTTTTGGATTCGTTGCTAAAAAATCAAAAAAATCTTCAACAGTTGTTATTTGTTTCACTTCAGAAAGATAATTCTCAACAAGATAATAATCGAGATTAAATTTCTTAGCAATTTCCTGAAGTTTTTCTTTATTAAGTTTCATACTTTGATGTTTTCTAATAAATACTAAAAAGTTTTTTTAAAAAACAAGAGAATTCCCAAAAAAAAATCATATATTTGTTGATCTTAACCTAAATTAAATAATTATGTTTAATATTGAATATGGAATTAGATTAAATGAAGAAGGAAGACCTTACATTCATTTACCTGAAGATTATGAACAAAGACCTGAAGACCGTTTTTTTGCAATCGAAATCGCCAGATATATGCTTAGAGACCTATTAATACGTAGAACTGAAGATTTGGATGAATCGACAGTAACTATGATGGATGAAGCTGAAAGACTGTTTGGACAACTCGGTGATGAAATAGCAAATATTCTATATGGTCAAATGAAATCTATGGGTGATGTCTCATTAATGATCGATAATAAGTATCACATTAGAGTTGATTCAATTAAAGAACGAGATGATTTACCTGAAAAAGACATTTTATATAATGGTAAAATTTTCGACAGAACAGAAGGGTTGAGAGTATGTACTGACCCAATATATAAGTCACGACACAAAGCAGACACATTTGAGCAAATATTTGAGATTTATGAATTAGTTGGTGGAATCACTAACGAAAATTGGGTGAAATTATGAGGGTAAATAAAATTAGATTTAAAATAAACATAGATTTCGAACATTTATCAGAAGAAGATTTTTATTCAACAATAAGTGATTTTGTTGAAAATATTAGAACTGGTGATAAATTTGATTTTAATAAATTAAATAGGACTCTTATTTTAAGTGGTAGAAACTATGATATCATTAGTGTGAATATGCCTAATTTAAAAAATGATGATTCAATACCACTTGAAACAACAATCGAAATTCGTGGATAACCCAATTTCTAACTATTTTAAATAAAATTAGATGAATTTTAAACCAACGGCAGAACAAGATCGAATATTCTTATTTACGAAAAAAAGACCAGAAAATATTTTAATTAAAGCATATGCTGGTACTGGTAAAACATCAACTATTGTTGAAGCAGTAAAATTACTCCAAAAAGATAAATCGATAACATTTCTAGCATTTAATAGACATATTAAAGAAGAATTAAAGACAAAATTACCTGAACATGTTAGATGTTATACAACTTATGGTATTGGTGTGGGAGCAATTAAAAGAAAATATGGTGATAGTATTAAATTCGATGAATTCAAAGCAGATAAGATCATATTAAAAAAATCTAAATCTTGGGAACTAGAAGATGAACTTAAATCTGAAGAAGAAATTTCAGTATATTTGAATAATATAAAGAAACTTTGTAATTTATGTAGATTAACACTTACAGTAAAGCCAGAATATATTCCTTATGTTTCAGAAAGATATGACATACCATTAAATAAACCCAGAGATATTAAGCGTGTTCTTAAAATCTTAAATTTTATGACTACAGATAGAAAAACTTATGATTATACTGATATGGTTTTTTTACCTGCTATTGATAATGGAATATGGTTCTTTCCACAAGATTACGTTTTTGTTGATGAAGTACAGGATTTGAATCGTTGTCAAATTAAAATAATTGAAAAGGTTCTTAAACGTAACAGAAAAACAAAAAAACTCGAAGGTAGATTAATTTCTGTTGGTGATTTTTTTCAAGGAATTTATGGTTTTAATGCTGCTGATGAAAAATCATTCCAATGGTTTGAGAAATTCCCAAATACTAAGGTCTTATCATTATCAGTATCATTCAGATGTTCACAAAATGTAATAAAAAAGGCACAAGAAATTGTGCCAGATATTAAAGCGTTACCAAATGCCCCAGAGGGTCTTGTAAGAGTGGGTAATGTTCTTGAAGAAGCAGAGAGTGGTGATTTTGTTTTATGTAGAACAACTATGCCGTTAGTGAAACTATTTTTTGAATACTTAATTCAAGGTAAAAAAGCGATTATTAAGGGGAGTGATATTGGTGTTCATCTTATTGAATTAATTGGAAAAATTAATAATGTTGAAAAATTAATTACTTTCTGGGAAGGGGAATTATCAAAATTTAGAAATGATTTAAAAAAAGAAGGTGTTTTAAATCCTAATGAACATAGTGGGTATACTACTCTTGAAGATAAAGTAACAACATTATTATTTTTAGCTAGAATTGCTGACAGTATTGTTGATCTAAAATTTAAAATTAAAACAATTTTCACTGATGAGATACAGGGTATTGTGTTAAGCACAATACATAAAATCAAAGGTTTAGAAGCAAACAGGGTCTTTATAGTTAGACCAGATTTATTACCAATGCAAACTGCAAAACCTTGGCAATATGTTCAAGAAAAGAACTTAGAGTATGTTGCGTATACTAGAGCCAAACATGAGTTAATATTTGATAATAATTGGACAGATGAATCATGAAAATAATAATTGCTGGTGGTCGAGATTTCGATGACTATAAAAAACTTTCAGATTATTGTGATTACCTTTTACAAAATAAAAATAAGGGTGAGATAGAAATTGTTAGTGGTACTGCAAAGGGTGCTGATAAATTAGGGGAATTATATGCAGAAGAACGTGGTTATAATATAAGAAGATTCCCAGCAGATTGGGGTACATATGGTAAAGGTGCTGGATATATAAGAAATGATGAAATGGCTGACTATGCTGATGCATTAATAATTTTTTGGGATGGTAAAAGTAAGGGGACTCAACATATGATAAAATCAGCAGATAAAAAAGGTTTAAAATTAAGAATATATAAATATGGAATGGATAGTTAAAATTGAAGGTGAAACTAATCAAAGAATTAGAATAGATTTCAAACCACTTATAAATAAACTTCGTTTTTGTGGTCAATATAAACCAAAAAATAAAGAATGGGTAACATTTACCATTATAATAACTGAAACTAATCTTACTTTAGAAAATGTTCAAGTAATAATGTTTGATCTTATAAAAGTTCTAAAAGAAAGAGTGAGTGATTATGAAAATCTTAATAAAGGATTTAGTGTTCTTAAATTAGTTGCTTTTGAGGAAAATATGGATTAATTACTTGTTGAAGCAAAATTAGAACCATTATATCTCGTATTATCGGTTAGTCCATTACGAGTCGAATTATTAATGTCTGGTTCATTAGTTTCTAAAACATCACTACTCAAAGTACCACCACTTTTATCAATTGTTTTACTAAGCTCATCAAATTTAAGACTAAGATTAGTGATTGTTTTACTATTTGTCTTAATTGCTTCATTAACTTTATTAAATTCTTTTGAAATATAGAGTTGTTGTTGTTCGTATAGTTCTTTTTGATGTGCACTACTTTCACTGACCCTTGGAATAAAAACAAGAAAATAAAAACTAACAAACAATCCTAATATCGAACCTAATGTTAATAAGAAAGTTTTTATTGTGAACAAAATTTGTGTGTCTGCTCCAATAACTGAAATATTGTTTTGTGTAATATCTTCTCCCATTTTTCTTTAATTTAATACTCAATTAATTATTTTTTGGTGTTTTTGTTTCATATACAGATTTAGCCCAATTAATTTCGAATTTAATATCGGGTTTATCTGAATTATATGAGTAAATTTTTGTTGGATTTACACCTATCGAAACAATAAAACCATCAGGAAATTGATCAACCAACACATTTACCGAATCAATTAAAATTTTAGTACCATATAACCATGTATTTGTAGGTTTACCATTAAAAATCGATTTACTCACCAAATATAAATCATAATGATAATATTTTTTATTCTTCTTACTACCAGTACTACCTATCTCATTAACCCAATTTTTTTTAACAATTGTCGAATTAGTTTGAAATTTTTTATCGTAAAATGCTTCTGAATCAATTTCTTCAATTGTAACATATCCACTAACAGAAATTATATTATTTTCATAATGTAATATGAAAGTCCCATAATCCTGATGAATCTTTCTATGCTCATTATAGATACTATTTTGACTAACTATATTAGTTACAATGAGTAATGAAATAAAAAATAATAATAATTTTTTCATTCTAAAAATAATTTCTTCACACTACTAATAAATACTAAATTAAATTGGAAAATATATTTATTTAGGTAAATATGTCCATAAAAAATCGTTAACTATTTTATTTTTCACACACCACCTTGAAATGGTTGATTGGTTTACATTTTCAATTATTGAAGCAATTTTTGTTGATTCAAATATTTTAATAATCTCATTATTGTTTGAATCTATCTTATATACTTTTTTACATAAAATATCTTTTTGTTGTTTGGATAATCCTTTTAGTTTTTTTGTTTCACTTATTTTTGTTTTAGTTTTTTCACTTCTAGTTTTTCCTAACCAAAATTTTGTTGAAGAAACACTCAAATCTTTCTTTTCTTCTTCGGTTTTTAATTTACCATATTTTTTTGCTTCCTCACTACCAGCAACAGCAATTCGTTTATTAATCCAATTTTCTGTTTGTTTAATACCTAAATGTGATTTAGACATCTTCTCAATAGTATGTGTGTTAGGAATTGCATTTTTACCACCACTTTCAATATTATAACCAAAATCTTTTTGATCAGATTTAAATTCTTTAATATATTTAATTTCTTTTTCGTTAAGTTCATTAATATTCTGCGCAGTATCAATTATTGAAAATTCAAAATTTTTAAAACCATATTTTTTAAACGAATTATTTAAATATTTATTACTATAACCCTTTTCATATTCACGAATTCTATCACGAAATGAACGTATTGTTTGACCAACATAATGTTTATTATTTATTCTATTTTTTATTAAATATATGATTCCTGAAATTTCATAATTTCTTTTTTTATATGGTAGGATAATATGTTTAATAGCATTTAAATATTTTCTATTTTCAGTTTTATTCCCAATAAAATAGAAATATCTTTCTTTTCTAAATTGAGGAACAAATATAGCATTTGGATAATATTTTAAGACTTCTTCTTTTCTCATGCTTCCAATTTTGTTTCTAACCCAACGAGAAAATCTTAATTTACCATCAATAATAACCCCAAATCTTGTTGCCATTTTGTTACCATGATAATTCCCACTCATTAAACCAACATAATACCAATTTAATGACTGATATATAGTTCCAATCTCACCAGCAGCTTTATCTACCGTTGCTGTAATTATTTTATATTCAGTATTATTTTTTAACCATTTACACACTCTACTAATAAAATATGATGCTGAATTTTTGGGTGTCCACCATAAACAAACTCCTCTACTTAATAATAACATTTTATTTTCAAAACCATATTTTTTCCAAGCACCAGTATTTTCGGAATACTCATTACCAAAAACCAATACACCACCTAAATATTCTTTATTGTTGATTATAAAGTATAATCCAAAAAAATATTTATTTGCAAATGGCATTGAATGTAACCATTCATATTCTAAAACTATTTTAGTTGCAGTTTTTTTATCGATTTTTCTGATTATTGAATCTTTTAAATTTATTTGATATTTATCAAATTCAATTGTTTCAGATTTCTCTTTCTCTTTTCTAATTTTATATTGATATGCTTCCATAGATATATGTGTTAATGCATGACAAATATAAAAAAAAGGGTTGGAAAACCCAACCCTTTTTTTATTTATCTATTTATTGATTACTGTAAGTCACCAATTCCGAAGGTCTGAAGACCATCACAGTAAATTCTACCATAATAACGGTTTAATACCATTTTCTTTGCGTAACGAGTCATGATACCACGAATCGGTGTAAAATCAAATGGATTATACATTACAGGAGTTAATTGCATTGGCACGTATGGTGCATATATGTAACCGGTCTCAAGAATACTAGTACCTTTATGACCAATAAGTACTGTGTTAGCAGGAGAATAAGGGTCACGATATACTAAGTAACGTCCACTTAAAGTACCGATTTTCTCAATACCCATATTGTATTTATCCTGCTCTGGAGCAGCATTAGATACGTGGAAATATTCAAGGTCATCAAATACAGCAGAAACTTCTGGAGAAACAACTACCCATGATGCACCACCACGAAGTGTTGCTTTGTGGATTTGTGCTGAAATCTGGTTAATTTTAGTAACTAACGTCTGATTCCAGTCTTTTTGAACACCGTAATACTGGTTAGTACTACCTTGTTTTCTAAGACCATTATAGTCCCAACGAGCAGTCCAAGCAGCACCTCTACGAAGGTCACGAAGAATTTCACGGTCAATTTCAGCAGCCATTTGTTCTGACAATAAAGCAGTTAATTCAGCTTCAGCATCGATATTATGGAAAGCAGAAACGTCCTGTGCTAATTCAGGTGTCCACATAGCACGCATTTTACGTGTTTCAACAGAAACAGTAACTTGGTCTAATTGGAAAGTAACTTCAGCCATTCTTGAATCTTCTTCAAGGTCTGAATATGTTCTGTAAGTAGCTGTGAACGTAGGAGTACTAGCACCACTAAGTGCTTGATATCCATTAGTACCAGCATATGTTAAATCAACAAGAAGTATAAGTACGCCTGTTGGACTAACAATTGCTTGTCCGTATTTTTGAACTTTTACGTTAAAAGGAATAGATTCACCAGCAGTAATACCTTCACTTGCGTAAGGTGCTGGAGCAGTTAAATCAATATTTGCAACAACTTTTAAACCAGCAAGGAAAGACTCAGTGTCCATAGGAACACCAGTAGGTCCTACCAATTTACCATCACCAGTTGAAGTAATACCACTAACATTTAATGTTACATATTTATCAGTTCCAATAGTGAAAGCAACAGCAGATGAACTACCTGTTACAGTTGTAATGTCACCTTTTGAACGATCAAATAATGATGTTCCTTCTTCATCATATTCAGTCGCATAAAATGCATCATATAATGAACGAGATTCGAATTGAGTTCTTGATGACTCAACTTTATCAGCAGCATTTCCATAAGCTCCATCAGGAGATGTGTGTAATGCACCCGGAGTTGTTGTAGTAGTAGCACTTTCTACTCTTACACTTGTCTTAGGGTTGATATAATACAACTTACCAATAGGTAGGTTAAGTGCCTGTACAGACACGATGTCGTTTGCTAACAATTTAGCAAATACTCTTCGGATTACAGGAAAAGCAACTGTTTCAAATTGACCACTATTTGATGAATCTGATGATTCATTAATCATGTGTGACAACTGATTCTCGAATAACTGAGCACAGTTTTCTTTTACATTACCTTCTAATCCATCTAACAAACCAATCTTTTCCCAACGATTAGTTGTTATTTCTCTTTGTTCTCGCAAATTTTTCAAACCAATGTTTCCAACATCTGCGCTTTCGGTTAAAAATCCCATTTTATTTAATTTTTAATTGTTTTAAATTATTTTTTTGCCTCTAGTTTTTTCAACATACTCTATCAAACTTCTCATTTTTTGAATGTGTTTGTCATCAGCGTATGCTGTAACTTCTTTTGCCTCATCAATTTGTTTTGAAGATGAAGGTGCAACTGAGGCAGACACCTTATTTTCAATACTTTCAGTTAAAGTTTTTTTACTTTCTTTCATTTCAGTTAAGAAATATTTATACTTTTCCTGTGATTCGGTAATTGTTTCAACTTTTTTAAATTCGTTGATAATTTTTATTTTATCTTCTTGAGTTAATGCCAAACTTTCATTTACCAATAGGTTATTTACATGCGCTAAGTTGGTATTGAATGTTGCCATTTCTTTCAATTGATTTCGATACTTATCGAGTGCAGACTTATATTGTTCCACCAATGTTGTTACTGATTTCTTATAGCTTTTAGTTTCATTTAATTTTTTTGTCAAACTTTTGTTTTCATTAATTAAACCACTAATCTTTGCTTTAGATTCTTTAACCCATTCTGGTGATTGGTCTAGTTCACCCTTACTCAAATATTCTGGAGCAGGATTTTCCCTACCGGGCATCTTACGTCTTTCGGCGTAAGTCATACCGTGTGCTTCATCAACATCTTGTTCAGAAATTTCTTCACCACCACCTAATACAGCCATTACATCTGCATCTGTTATTTCTCCTTCTTCTTCGTCAATCATAGCTTGTGTAGGACCGCCAGCATTTACTTTGTTAGCACCCTGTCCACCATGATTTTTTTGTTCAGAAGTCATACCACCAAGCATTTCGTCAAGTTGTTCTCGCATCTTAACTAATTTACTATAAGCATCACCACCTTGACCTTCAGCAGAACCACGTTTTTCTAATTCTGGACGAGGTAAACCACCCATATCACTGATCTCTTCACCTAGATTTTCCATACCAGAAATTTCGCTTTCAATTTCATCCATTGTGATGACTTCATCGTCACCATCCGCATTTTCTAAAGCAGAACCAACACTCTCAGCATCCATACTTGTCATATTAAATTCTTCCTTAATAGAGGTTTTATTTGCTATAGTTTCTTTTTTAGTTGTAACTTTTTCAACGAAAGTGTCACCATCTTCGGTTTCACCTTTACCTTGATTTGGAGTATCGCTTTCGATATCACCCATGAAGTCTTTTTCACGTTCTTCTTTTACAACTTCAACTTTTTTTGGTGTTTCTTCGAACGGTTGGTTCTCATCACCTTCTTTTACGACTTTTTTAGTTTCCTTAGTCTCTTTAGTTTGGTTCTTCATAACAGATTCTTTTTTTGTTTTTTCGTCTGAATCCTCAGACTCTTTAGCTTCGTCTAATTTTTTATAAGACTCTTTAGCTTTTTTATTTTTATTTAATTCTTCTTTTAATAGTTCGTTAAATTTTTTTGGAAATTCATCCACTAAATTTTTTTTAGCATTAGCAACCGCAGCTTCTTGAATTTCACTATACTCTGTGAGAGCTTCTTTAATTACTGAATTTTTTTTATCGTCTTTCATAATCTTAAATTGTTGTGTCTAATACTTTAATTTTAATATAAATACATTCTTATTGAGAAAAAGTATATTTTTTAATAAAAACTAGTTAAATATTCTTGCAAATATTGAATATTATAATTATCTTACGAGTTTTTATAAAATAAATCTATTCAAAGCACGTGTTATTTTACTATCATCTTCCTTAAGATAAATACCATTTTTCTTTACATAATTTTCTCCAAAATTACCAGTTTCCATTTTTTCTGGAAAGAGGTAAGCACCGGGCGTACTTGGTGATGCAACTAAATCAAAACCAATAAGTTCGAAATCATCTTGAACTATGTTTTCACCATTAATATCATCAAGTGTTCCAACACCACGACTTGAAATTCCTAACTTAATTTTGTTTTGTAAATAAAGAACAATTTTATCCCCAATGACTGAAACAATACCCAATTTAATATAGCCCGGTGAGACAATTAATTTTAATTGACCATATAAAATATTTTCTTGTTCATTCTTACCCCACCACATTTTAGTAATCATGTGTGAAATATTTTGTAGTGAAATTATACTCGAATCAGGATGATCAGCTTCCGATACAGCACTATTTGAATTCACTAATTCTTGATATATATCTACTTGTGGGACTAATATTTCTTTAGGATAGATACGACCATTTTTGTTTTTTACACCCCATTTTTGTAGGACACAATTAACTAAAACAGGTTCATTAGGTTTTAATTCAAAATTCTCATTTAATATGTCTTTATTGATTTCAGAGTTAATAAACCCAGCATCATGCTCTATTAAAATTCCAAATCCTGATTCACCCTTTTGTAATATCTTGCTCATATTTAAAAATCTTTTATATAAATAGTTTTAATTATTGGTTTATATTAAATACTAACCTAAATATTTACTAAATACCACATAATCCACATTTTTTATTATAAGGTATTTATATGAAAAATCAGAAGATGGTAGATAACACAAATGGTTGTGAAAATAAAGAGAATAGAAATCCTCAAAGTAATGTTACTCTTATAGAACCAAATTGCGCTAATATTAATAAAAGTGTGGTTAATGGAATTCCACAATATCAAGACATGTACATTTTTGCTGAATTGGTGGCTGAAAGTAAAGGGAGAACTGTTATTATTGATGGAAATACATCAAGTACCACTTCGAAAAAATTAAATTTTATTGGAAACGATCAAACTGATGAAAATGAAAATAACCCAAATAGATTAAATTTCACAACCAATTATTATGATGGTAGTAATGGTGAGGGTGAATATTATGAAGGTTTTGGAATGAATGATATTAAAATTGTTGTTAATTCATCATTTATACCACAAGTTGATATTCAATTTATTGATATTAGAGGTTTAGCGTTTTTTAATCAAAAAGATTCACCGTATAGAATATTATTTGATTTCCCACCACCAATATTTAAATTAACAGTTAAAGGTTATTATGGTAAAGCACTAACATATAAATTACATCTTGTTAGCTATACTTCGGAATTTAGTTCCCAAAACGGTAACTTTATTATTGACGCAAAATTTGTTGCAGTAACATTTGCACCATTATCAGATGTTTTATTTAGATATGTTGTAAATTTTCCAATGATAAATAATATGAACTCAAGTAGTTCATTGACTACTCTACCACCAGCAAACACTTTTGAATTAATCTTAAAATTAAAGAATCTTTATAAAGCTATTGGTAATAAATTAAAAACAGACATAGACAATAAAAATTTCCAATCAACATTAACATCATTAGAAAATATTGATAGTGTTATTGGTATGTTGAATACCGTACCTAAAAACCAAAACGAGGTTTTAAGTAGTGGCAATCAAAAACCATATATTATAATTAAAACACCACAAACAGATTCAACACAAAAAAATGAAGCATATGATCTTACACCAATTGGGTCATTAAATGTATATGATAAATTGATTCAAGATCAAGAAAGTAGTAATACTAGTACAAACTTAAAGAATAGATTAGTTATTGGTTATGAAATTGGAACTAATTTGAGTACAAGTGATGACGAATTTCTATCATCCGATAATTCAATTCCTTGGTTTAATTCTGAAACTCAAAATTATAGTACATATACCACACCATTATCGAAATATAAAAAAATGTTATTAGATAATAGTCCAGCATCAATTAATATTAACGATACTGATATAGGAGAACCTAAACCTTTTATTAATAATAAAAGTGTTAAAGAGTCAAAAGAAATTAAAACACAATATTATTCAATAGATATTACTGATTTTTATTATAAAATTTATAAAGAAAAAACTAAATTAAATACTGAAAGAGAAAATTTATCGATAATTATTAGTGATAAGATTAATAATATGGTTATTGAAAATCTTGGAATGATACCATCAATATACAATATTTTTAATATTATTTTAACTGATGTTGATAGGTTTTTTCAGATAATGAAAACCAAATCAATCGAAGCTGAAACTTCACATAATCTCGATACGAATAGAAATAAAATTTATGAACTGACTAAAGGTATTGACACACCAATAATTGACGCTGAAAAACAACATATTTATTCATACCCATTAATTATCGAAAACTCAAATATTTTTGGTGGAATACAACGAGAAAGAAAAGCACCAATTAATCTTCGTGAAAGTGGTGTTGAGTTTCCTGAATTAGACTTGGTTAGTGATTTTATGAAAACCTTTAGTCTTCAAGATTTTCAATCCGACTTATATAATCAAAGAGATAACCAAAATGATGATGGAACATATAAATGGTTACCAATAACACCATTCGACTCAACACTTGTTGGTACAACAGCAGAAAGTCCATATTTAGGTATTACTGATAATATTATTGATGAAGCACTTAAGATATTTTTAATGAGATTTTACATTTTAACACAGGGTGTTGTTACTGATAATTTTTATGAGAAAAAAGATAATAATGTATATCTGAATATGTTCTCAGCCACTGAAGCAATTAATTTAGCTTCAACCATGACAACAGTTGAAAATATTAAAATGTTGAGAAACAATGCACAAAGATATAAAAATAATCTCGATAATGAAGATGGTTTTTATGATTATATTCAAAAACTTAATTATACTGGTAAAACTGATGGTGGGGAGATAGTCCAATTTAAACTATATGATTTTCTAACCGATGAAATTAAATCATTTCCAATAACTCCGAAAAAATCAAATACTGATAAAGTATATACTGATAGAAATAATGAAAATTTTGAAGGACTTAAATTGGTGTATGTTGAAGGTGGTATACCGTTACTTGATAATACTGAAGATAAAGATTCTACAAATCCTATTGATAAATTTAATATTGATGCGGAAGAGAAAGGATTTTTAAGGAAAATTTTTAAAGGAAATCCTGCTGAATACTTTTTTGAGTTTACTTCACAGAATTTAATTTTTATTAGTGATAGTAAGAATAATAGTGATAATGTTATAATTGATGGTCTTTCGACATGGACAAGATATTTGTGGAATGATAAATATGATAATAGTAAATTTCCAGATACTCTTACACAAGCATTAGCTGAAGGAAATGCTGCCTTTGATACGAATGATAGAAAAGACAAAAATAAATTAAATTCTGGAAATAATTTTATCGATCTTTGGAGTACACAATTAGGGACTATTAATCCAAACATACTTAACACACTTACTGGTAATACAACACTTACAGGTGATACTAATTTAAGTCCATTATTAGTTCTTTCGTGTTTTGGTAATATATTAAGTCCGTATAATAAATATCCAACTGATTTAAATAATTTAATATTTAACACACCTGCCGTTGTTGAAGTCCCAATAATTTATGCACAATATCTGGGAATACTTGTCGATGCTATTGAAAATGAATGGGAAGATGAGATTTTAGAGTATTTTACTATTAATGAAGATTTTTTAAATAATGGTGGTTATTTTATTCTTGCCGATTTACATGATGTTAAATATTATTTATCTCAAAAGGATAAAAATATTTTTAAAGCAGAATATATTAAATACTTAAATGGACAACATAATGATGTGATAAGAGGTATTACAAGTTTAATTAATGATGTTAGAACAGCACCTATAGATACAACAGCATTTGAGTATTCTAGGTTATATGAATACCATTTAAATCCAAATAGTCTTTTTGATTTTTCTAAATATTACGGTACTTCAACTAAAGGAAAATATTTTTATTTGATTAAAGATTTTGCTGAAAGATGGAATATTATTAATTATAGTCAATTAACATTTAAAATGTCATCAACTGAAATAGGTTATACTAGTCTTAAAACAAAAAATCTTAATACTGATAATAAAGGAATTAATGATAAATATTTTGTGCAATTTTTTAGTAAATTAGATGAGGTATTAAAAGATAAAGAAAAGGAAATATTAAATAAAGAAAATGCACTAAAAAAATTAGAAGGTGATGTTGATATTGTAACACAATTATATTATTCATTTAAAAATATTAATGATAAATGGCTCACAGGTGCACCTAAAACACAAATAAAATACCCATATAATAAAAAGGGTAAAAATCTAATCGATTCGTTTGCTTTTGTTGATAGAGGAATGAATCCAAATGGGGACACTATTATTAATGGTGAAATTCTTATAGAGATGTTAAGTGACCATAATATCAGTTTATTTTCAGTATTAACACAATTATTATCACTAAATGGTTTCATGTTTTTCCCACTTCAAAACTTTATGAGTTTTGAAAATGCTGAATGGGAAGATTCGTTTAAAATTACTGATGAAACAAATGTTAAATCATCACCAACATTTGTATGTATGTATATGGGTGGTAGTGCTAGTTATCCATCAGTCTCTGGAAATGGTTTTGTAAATGATGGTGTTATTGATATTTCAGAACCCGGATTACCTAGTTTCAACACAATCGAACCATCAGACACTAGTGATGTACAAGAAGATAATAATACCGATTTTCCTTGGCGACAAGTACGTGCATTTAAAGTTGGTTTTGGAACACAAAATCAATCAATGTTTGTTGACATGAAAATTGATAGTAAGGAATATCCTGATACTAATGAAAGTATCCAAATATTATCAAGATTAGCTGGGGATAATAATCCCGATGCACCAGTTCCAAAAGGTCAAAATCTTTATAATTTATATGAAAATAGATCATATAAAGCAACGATCACTGGTCTTGGAAATATGATGATTCAACCAACACAATATTTTCAATTAGAAAATGTTCCATTATTTAATGGTGCTTATGTAATACTTGATATTGAACATAAAATCACTCAAAATAAAATGGTTACTAGTTTTTCGGGCACTAAATTATTAAAATATCCTGTAGCAAAAGTAACTAGTCCAGTAGCACTTACAGGATATAAAGGTTTATCGGCTGGTGATATTGTTGTGAATGCGCTTAATTATGAAAATATTTTATCTGACAATAAAAAAACTAATTACAAATCAATGTATTATGGTGTCGAACCCAATAATGCTGGATTAAAACTATAATAAAATGGGAAAAATAATTAAATTATCAGAATCTGGTGAAACATTTATTCGAAGTATATGTAATGGTAATGGTACTGCACATGTTAGTGGTGGAGCAAGTTATGTATTACCATATTGTACACCAAAATCAACTCTTAAAGTCTGGACATCAAATCAAAATATTAATGGTGGAATAGAAACTGATGGTCAATTAGCCGATGCATTAATTAGATTATATAATAAATATGGAGAACTATATAGTATAGACCCAAATATTATGGTAGCACAAGCGCATACAGAGTCAGGATTATATATTTGGAATTACGCACCAAATAGTACTGCTTCTGGTATTAGTCAGTTTATTGTTGGAACTATACATGAACTTATAATTTCTAATAATCGTGGGGAATTTAGTAACGCTGAAAGACAAGCGATAACAAAAAACATTAATGGATATACATTTACATCAAGTACATCACAACCTAAAGACCCGTTTTTAGTTAATAATGAATTAGGTAGACAAAATAGAGAACAATTACATCAAAATACAATTGATAATCTTGAAATAATGATAAAAGCACAATTTGTATATATGAGATTTATTTCATCACGTTGTGATGGGTTAGCAAGTAGTGCTTTGTTCGGATATAATAGAGGACCGTACTACGTCAAAGGAACATCATATGTTCAAGCAATAACTACTGCCAAAAACGTTAGTGTTGGTTATGAAAAAGAGGGTATTGATTATGTATATAAAATATTTAAATTACTATATACTAGATTTGGAATTGAATACGCTAAATTAAATATCACTCAAAATGGTTTAGATACGTTCAATAAAAAAACGGACCCGTTTTTAGGTTAATTCCTTTTTCAATTCATAAAGTTCAATAATATTATCGTCAACATTTTTTTCATCATAAACCATTTCATTAATTTTCTGAATTGCTTTTTCAAATGATTTAATTGCCATATCTTTAGTGTCTTCACTATTTATTTTATTTAATATTGAAAGACTCTCAGTTTTAAATTCTTCAAGAAGTGTTTTTTTCTGATCACTATCTGATTTAATAAGTTTCTTTAATAAATCTCTATCACCTTCATCAAGTGAAACATATTTCTCATTGAATTTACCAACAGCAATCTCAATAACTTCTTCATTAAGTGGTTCAACATCAACATTTTCAAGTAATGTCGTTTTAGGTGTTTGAATATGTTTTAAAACTAAAACGAATGCTTCATGCATTTTATCGATATCAGTCACACTATAATCTTCAAGTGTTTCGTTAATTAATACATCGATTGCTTCATATAATTTTACAGTATTGTTATCTTTAGGTATATCAGCTTCATTAACGAATTTTTTTAATTTACTACGTTCCGCATCAATTTCTTCAATAGTATATATCTCAAACAAATTAATATGTTTATCAATATAATCTTTAGCAAGTAATTCATTTTCAATATATTTTCCTGCAAGATTATTAAAAACTTTGAATTCTAATTGAAGAATCGGAGAATCTTTTACAATACCAAGTAGTTCATTTGATATTTCTTTAGATTCTTGAATATTTTTCTTATTAAAATAAGATTCTTGGAGTTTCTCTGAAACTAATAAATTAATAATTCCTATATTGAAGTTTTTCATGCTATTTAATTTTATATAAATACTACAAATACAAATAAATGCTACTATAGATTAATTATCTAACTCAATATCTTCAATATTATCGATTTCTACATCAATAATATTATCATTTTTTTCTTGAGTATTAAAACGCTTACTGTTTTCTAATAACTGATCAATCTCATTAACCATATTTTGAGCCTTACTATTTAATATGTTATTTTTTTTATTATTCTCTTGTATTATTTTTTTCTGTTTATTATTTTTATTCTTTTCCTCTTCTTGGGTATTAGAATTAACAAGTTTTTCGAGATAATTATTATATTCTTCTTCACTCATATTGGTTTCCATCATTGGGGGTATACCACCACCAATATCACCACCGATGTCTCCACCCATATCACCTGCTGCATTATCTAATGGAGCACCCATATCACCACCTACTGGGGGCATACCTGCATCACCTTCTGGTGGCGCACCACCTTCAGTTCCACCACTAACTTCCATATCATCAATTGGTACACCATATCTCTTATCAATATCGGCAAACAAACCAGATTTCTTAATAGTAACTGGTGAATCTGCAAGTTCTTGCATAACAACTTTCTCCATCTTTTGTTGTTTTAAATCATCAACAATTTCTCTGTCACTCATATTAAATAATATACGTTTTGCTGTTGTGTGTGACATTGCAGCAATACCACCTTCAGCACGAGTTAAATCTGTATATGTTTGTGCTTTATCTCTTAATAATTCAGATTTTAACAATTCTTGTTGAGTAGATGGGTTTGTAAGTGTTAATTGGAAACTACTTAAATCTTCCCCACTATAACCTAATAAATAAAGATGAATCATTGCCATCTTATTAAGTTCCTGAATCATTGCTTGTTGAATACGATTAATTTTTTTAGAAAATCTAATATCGTATTGTGCCATATTTTTACCACCACCAGATGCATCTTGAAAACTTAAAAATGGTTTTGGAACACCAAGACCAGTAAATAAATTATCTCTAAGATATTCAATATCAGCGATTTGATCAAGATTCTGTGCTCCCGGTAGGGTATCAATCCCAGTTTGAGTATTTTGGTTTCTTACAGGAAGGAAATAATCTTCGTCATTACCTAATATATTAAAACGGTAATCAATTTGTCCATCATTAGGTGCAACTTGTGCTGTTTTTTTGAATGTTGTTGCAACCTTGTAGATATATTCTTCAATATCGTCTTCATCGATATTACCAACATCAATCTTAAATACTTTTTTCTCCCCAGCACGAATGATTCTATATGTAAGCATAGCATCTTCAGCCATTACAAGTTGACGGAATACTCTACGAACTTTATTTAAAATGGAACTACCATAAGGTAAATATTTATCATCACCAAGTAATCTAAAATGCGCTATTTCGAAAACATTAAATTCATCACCAGTCATTCGTTCTTTGAATTTAACTAATGGTTTTCCGTTTTGTATCCTTTCAAATCTCTCAATCTCATAATTAACTAATTGTTTTACATGAGAAATACCTTTTTTTCTTTCACCATATAATAAAACAAAATTATCGCCATATTTACAAACATTTCTTACCCAAAAAGGTAAATTAACATTTACATTAACAGTATCATAGAAAAATTCTTCTAATATTTTTTTTATTCTTTCTTTACTTGAATAAATATTAAGCATTTTCCCGTTTAACCCAATTGTTGTGGCTTCTTCCATAAATAAATCCAAAGCACTACTGATAATTGGGTAATATTCCATACCTTCATAATCAATATATGCTGGAAGTCTGGCTGCTTCATATTGTAATGCTTTTTGGAATCCTCTATCTGTTGTTCGGAAAAATTTACTTTGAAGTTCACGTTTCTGTTCAATTTCTAAACCTTTCTTATGAATTTCTTCAGGGGAATTACCTCTAATAACAATTTTTGATTTCTCTGTTGTCGCTACTGGTGCACTAGCAGATGATTCTTGATTTCCAAAACCGTCAAGATTTAACATCTTGTTTAGTTCTTGATATATTGTACCGCTATTTTTCTTTTCGTCAGTCATTTTTATATTTTTTTATATTTTTTTATAAATACTTTCTAATTTTAGAAAAGTCTATTTTATATAAATACAATCTATCTTTTATTTTTATCTTTAAGACCACTAAATAACCATTCATTTGCACCATATGGATTTAGTGGGTTTGTACTATCTAATGAGATCATTGGTTTATTTTTTATTTTTTGTTTAGCACCAATTTCTTTAATATCATTTATTGTTAGAATTGAATTAAGCATTTTTTCAGTAATACCTTTATTTTGTTTAAATCTTGCCATATCAAAATTTAAAACAAATAATCCGATTGCTAATCCCATAATACTATCATCATGGAAACTACGCTTATGGTCAGCAACACGATTTCCAGATACTGTAACAAATGTTTTTAATTCATTTAATAATCTTATTGATCTGATAAGAACATCCTCTAAATGAATAGCTCTCTGCATCTCAAGAATAACAGAAGGTCGATTATTTCCGATGAAGAAACCGGGAATTAAATCAACATTAATAACATTTCCATCAGTCATTACTTTCTGCCCTTTTTTAATATAACCTTGTAATCTATCTCTTGAAGGTTTATGTGTTACTTCAGCAAAATGAACATTTTCATATCCAAACTCTAATAATTTTTCAACAGTTTGTACACCATAACCACCTGTAATATCAACAACCGCATATGCATCATTATAACGTTTTCCATATTGGTAAGCAATTTCAGCAAGCATTTGTGGTGTTACTTTACCATAATACTCAGCAACTTGCTCAACTTTATGTCTTTTTATTTTAACCTTTTTTGTTTTACCATTCTTAGTAACAACCCTCTCTTCAACAATCTCAATAGTTTTTAACATATTAAGTGTGGAATTATCCTCACCGTGACCCGGTGAGGCATCCAACGCCATAATATATGTTTCACCAGCTTGTGCTTCTTCAAAAATCCACATATTACCATCAAGATATTCTTGAGTGAATTCGGTTTGAACTTCATTTTCTTCAATTCTTTTAAGATATTCTTCGGAAATAAAGTTATCGCCAGAACCTAGAAATGAACAAAGTAATTCCTGCGCAACTTTACGCATATCACCATTGGCATTTCGAATTTGAGTTTCAAACCAAGGAGAACTAGCTTCCCAACCATCATCCATTAATTGAATTCTTTGTTTATTTGATCGATTATGATCTTCTAATCTAATTTCATTAGTTTTATTTTTATTTTTTAACCAAACTAAATCTTTATTATATCTTGGGTCGTTAAACCACCAAAGTTCAACAGCATGAAATTCATTTTTATGGTGTCTTGCACCGTCAAAAGTTTTATAAAAAACTGCATCTAAACCTGATGGTGTACTTACCATAATTGCACGACCCCCAGTTTGTAAAGTTGGTTGTGCTGAAGTCCAGAATTTATCACCCTTTTCTGCCCATGCAGTTTCATCCCAGAATAATAGTGTTGGTGTCATACCACGTAATGATTTAGATGCAAAAGCACCAAGTCTTGAATCATTATCATAGATTTTAAGTTTCTGTGTATCCTTTAGATTCTTTTCAGTATTTCTCCCAGTTTTTGGTTTAAGCCATGTTGGGCAACTTTCGATAAAATCAACAACATCACTCATTAATTCACCAGTAGCAGTCTCCAACTTATCAGCAACAATTGCAACTTGACGATTTCGATTAAACATAACATACCAAGCGATATAAGCACAGGTTGTTGTTGAAATACCTGCCTGACGATATTTATTAGCAACAACAAATCGATGATCTTGATAACCTTTAATTAAATCTTTCTGAAAATCGAATAATTTAAAAGGTACAATTAAACCAGCTACACCTTGAGTCTGGTCAAAAATTGTTAAATATGTTTCAATAAAATAGATTGGGTTGGTTGCACAACGAATAAACTCATCTTCTTGTTCAGGTATATTTAATTCACTTGCTTTTTTTGCAATACCAGCCTTAGTTGTGACAACAGCTTCAACACTACCCTTTTCCCTTAATTTCTTTACTAATTTCCTTAATTCTTCTTTTTGTTTTTCAACTAAAGTATTAGGTGGAATAACAGGAACGTGTTCAGGGAAATTTTCTTCCTTCTTTTTTGGCTTCTTTTTTAAATTATCATCCGATTCAATATTCATTATAATTTTTTATAATAAATACTATCGACATTAAAATAGCAAAACGGGATACATATCTTGATGTACCCCGTTTCGATTTCCTTCTCCCAAATGGTGAGATGAACATTTTTTATATTAGAATTGTATAGAGGATGTTTCGATGAATTCGTTATTCCTTAATATAATATTTCTTCCAGCTAATAAATTCTTAATTTTCGTTAACGACATTCCATAATGAAATACAAGTAATGGTAAATCATCATCTTTTTCTTCAAACATTTTTTCATAATTATTAATATCAGTTTCGCTTTCTATTTCATATGCAAGCGCATGAATTGTATGATAACCATGCATATATTCTCTATCAACGGCTTCATGTAGACAAAACAATTCAAATGAACTTGTTTTTAAATTGAAAATTCCATTAATTAAGTCAGCACTTGGTGGCATAGCATTATCGCAAGCAGGTGTTAAGTCCCAACACCAACCTTCAACGTCAATATTTGTTGGGTCTAACGAAAAGATAAATTCATATAATCCTTCATCTTTCGCATTATATCCAATTTTTAAGACATATATTAATTTTAATTTATCTTCATCCATAATATGGTTTTCATATAAATACTATTGTAGACAAATATAAATAAAAAAACCTGAATCTCTTCAGGTTTTTAAATTAATCATTATTTCTTTTTTTCTGGTTTATTTTTATTAAATCTAATATCAATTGTTTTATCAATCGTTCTATCAAGTTTTTTTAATACTTCAGATTTCTCATTTTCATTTAAACTTGGCTTTCTAATACCAACACGTTCTTCAAGTCTATTACGAATATATTTTCTAAGTTTTCTTTCACTTTCATTCATTGTAACATTAACACTATCCTTAGTTACCTCAACAGTTGTAGTTTCAGCACCATCAGGTTTAGCAATACCACCACCCATTGATTCAAAACCAGCAGTCATACCCATTTCAGGTTCTTCGTGTTTCGTTAAATCTAAAACTTCTTCTTCACCACCATTGTCATCACTAACATCAAGTTTATCAACATCAATATCGACATCATCGCCTTCTTTTTCTTCATTTTCTTTCATTTCAACTTGAGGTACGTTATCTGGACTAAGTTTCTTACCTGCTTTTTCACTAACTTTAAGTGTCACATCTTCATCAATCACTTTTTCTTCCATCATTGGTTGAACTTCAACACTATCAACAGGGATACCTTCTTCATTAGTTCTGAATTTACTTAAATCAGCAGCACCGCTACTACCAACCTGATTTTTTATGGTTGTTAAAATACTACTAACATTAATTGGTTCTTGACCAGCTTTAGTTGCTTGTTTATTAACAGCAGCAATTTGTTGTCCTAAATTAGCAGCGATTTTTTCAAGTTTACCAAGTGCAGCATTTTTCTCACCAGCATGGTATGTTTGTTTAACATTAGTAGCTGCTTGTCCGACAGCTTGTCCAACTTGTTGTGCTTTATCACCAACAGCTTTTCCAACAGCTTGTGCACCTTTAGCAATTCCTTGTCCAGCTTTATTTGCCATTTGACGAAGACCACCAAATAATTCATTAATTTGTACATCACGATCTTCAACACTTGTTTCATTCATTTCTGTTGAAAATGGTTCTGCTTGATTTGCAAATTCATCGTGTCCGTATTCACCTTTAAGTTTTTCTATAATTTCTGGAGTGATAAATAATGCAATCGCTTTAAAATCACCATCATTTTGACCTTCTTCATGACCATTTGCATACCCACTAATAAGATTAGTCATTTCTTCTTCACCACATTCTTTAATTGAATCGGCGTTATAACCTCTTGATTCTGCATATTGTGCAAAACCACCACATTCACTACATTTTTCTTCTGTAAAATCTTCTTCTTCAGCGATACCTGATTCTTCAGAATCTTCAACATTTTGTCCCAAATCTTCAATATCTTCAGGTGGAACAACTTTAGTGATCTTTTCTGCCATTTCTTTTCTATCCTCAATATCAATATCTGGGAATTTATCTTTAAATGCAGAAAGAAATGTATTAACATACGATTTAACTTGTGAATCAGTTAATTCTGTTTTTCTTAATGTATTGGTTAATTTACCAAGATTTTTTTCGATTTCTCTTTCTTCTTCACTTTGTGGGTCTTCAACAGCAACTTCTTCTTCATCACCTGTTGACATTTCTTCGTCACCATCTGCTGGTGGCATATCACCCATTTCTTCACCACCTTCTGGTGGAATTCCACCTGTCTCAATACCATCACCTTCTGGTGGCATACCACCCATTTCTTCACCACCTTCTGGTGGCATATCAGGAATAGGTTCTGCTGGTGGCATATCTTCACTACCACCTTCTGGTGGCATTTCAGGAGCAGGTTCTTCGGCAGAAACTTCAGCAGCAGCAGTTGCTGCTTCTAAATCACCTAACTTACTTTCAGCACTATCAATTTCTTGAGCAGCTTTATCTTCAGTTAGCATTACTTTCTTCTTACTACCAGATTTATTAATTTTCATTGAATAACCTTCATTAATTGTTTGAAGAAGAAAGTTTCTATTTTTCTGAGCTTCACCCAATTTACCGTATTCAAAATTAGTTAAATTACCCAATCCACCAATATAAGCAAAATCGGCAACATTTTGGTTTTCGTTAAGGTTACCCTTTTTAATATAATATTTATGATTTTCTTTAATAATCCCATAAGCAACACCATTTGCTGCTCTTTGAAAATCAATTAGAGTTCCTAAATTACGACTCCCTGATTCTTTTAGCGAAGTTTTATCTACGTCAGCTAAATTTTTCATCCTGTCGAAATATGCTTCTTTTGATGTATATTTTTTCATTTTATATTTTTTTTTATGTTAATTATTTAGTTACATTTTTTTATAAATACTTAATTAAGAACAAAAAAATGCACATATTATATTATTTCCCTTTTTTCATTAATAATATTATGTTTAATGAGCATCTCATTTACTTTAGGTGTAATTAAGTTTTTTCTTAAATAATTATTTATTATTGATTGATTTGCATTCTTAATTGAAATATTTTCATTAAGATTTTTACGATTTAAATGTAAATCACTAACAATATCATAAAACACTTTTTCTGCCTTTTTCGTTTCAACGAAAACTTTTAACTGTTCTTCTGTAACAATAATTCTTCTCATCTCTAATCAATAAATTCATTTAAACTTAATTCTTGTGTGAGGAATTCATTTTTGATTTTAGTTAATCTTTCAAGAAACCCACTATTTCTTAAGACTTTAAAGACTAGGTTTTCTGTTGAATATTCACCAAATCTATCAAGTCCTGATTGTCTATATTTTTTTATTTTATTCTTTAACGCTTCATGTTTTGTTAAAAAATCCTTTTCATTTCGATTATTCTCCAAATCTTCAATTGCATTCATTAAATCTGCCGATTTTAATTGTACGTTTGCAGTATCAATATTTATAATCTTTTTTGTTGGTCTTCTAATCCACTCATCTTTAACCAATGAATATGTTCCTGATGAATGATGTGGTTCTTCAGCATCCTGAAAATACATTTCAACATCATGTCCTTTAATTTGAATTGGAATTGTTTCTGCCCAAAGTGCTTTTTTTAATTTAAAATAATCACCAACAAATTCCTTGTTTTCAGAAATCTGATTGAAATCAAGAATAATATGAACATCTAAGTCAGAATTCTCATTATAATTAAAGTTGGCTAAACTACCTGTTAAAATAACATCTTTAAATTTAAGGTTGTCAGCATCACAGAATTCAATAAATCTTTTAGCATTTAATAATAAACTTTTTCGTATTTCTGATTTAATTTTATCATCAGACTCCCAGATAATTGGATTTAACGTATCATGCATTTGAATTGATGATACATCAACGGTATCTGGTTCAACAACCTCTTTCAGAGTATCTGAAACGTTGTGTTTTCTCCAATACTTACCTGACCAAAAACGTGGGGTCTTTTTAATCTCGTCCATACTTTTATTTAATAAATGTTAAATTATTTACCAACCTTTGCCACTGCTTCAACAGGAATTTTCTTTGATGATTCGTCAATATCTTCTTCTTTATCCTCTTTCTTTTCTTCCTTATCATCATTTTTCTTCTCTTCCTTATCCTCTTCTTTATCTTCACCCTTTTTCTTATCAAAATTCCATTCTTGAAGATTTTCAACATCAACGTCATCTTCTGCTGGTACTTCAGCACCCATTTCAGGTTCTTCAGTCTCACCATGAAGTAAAGCATAAAGTTCATCAACTTTTGATGTCAATTCACTAAGTTTTTCTTCTGGAGACTTTTCTTCAGGTACTTCTTCACCAGCACCCATTTCATCTCCAACACTCATTTCTGGTGGTAATGCAACGTCATCAGTTGTTTCAACATCATCAGTACTTTCAATTTCTTCAAAACCTTCATTTAATTTAGGTTTAAATGTTTTATCGAGTCTACCCATGACTTCGAACAATCTTTCTTTACTATTTTTTTTCATATTCTTAATTTTTACTGTTTTCGTTTTATTATTTATTATAAATACTATTATCTATGCTTTAAGTTATATACTGCCAAAACATCTTTACGTAAAGCAGGGATATCATTGTTTCCACTCCAATTAATTACTATCCATTTCCTCTCATGTTTACCTTTTTCATCATAAGGAATTTCCATTATTTCTTTATTGGTTAATAAAATATTTCTATCCACACTATATTTTTTAGATATTCTATCCTTTAATTTCTCAATAGCTTCTGGACTAAAATCCCAATTTCTACCAGTTTCTTTTGGTTGTAAATCTTTAAATAACTCATCAGGTATTATTCTTGAATGACCCTGTGCATTTGAATCAATTAAATTATCTTCTTTTCCACCAAAAGAAAATTTAATTTCAAAATTATCTGGTACTTCTTTACTTTGCACTAAACTAA
>Ga0210003_1000454_pt1 | contig 37429 bp, 30 predicted proteins | sample LantaG_FD_182804 | JGI IMG/M metagenome (GOLD analysis project Ga0210003, IMG submission 182804) | Deep subsurface microbial communities from Baltic Sea to uncover new lineages of life (NeLLi) - Landsort_02402 metaG (SPAdes) (version 2) | ecosystem: Environmental > Aquatic > Marine > Oceanic >...
CGTGGACATAAACGATGAATAAACGATGACCCCGGGGCGCCAAGAAGCGTCCCACCGGGAAGAAACCGGATCTACCAGGAACTAGTAGGGCGGGTCGGACTTGAACCGACGACCAACGGATTAGCGAACGGCAGTTCTCAGCGTGGTGTGATTATTCCCGTTAAATCTTGTGCCACAACGTATCTCGTCATTTTAGTAACCCATCAACTCCGTGCGATTCCGGTGGATTCCCGGTCATATTCGATGAATAAACGATGACCCGCTTCGCGGGCTCAGAGATGCAGTCAGAGCCGGAATTCAGGTTCGAGGTGCCTGCCCGATTCATCGAAGCCCCAACAGTAGCGGGGTCCGTGGCCGCCTCCCGAGAAGCCGGACCCCTGTCCCGGAAAAGGCTGGGGCGGGACGTACACCCATCGGTGCCCGTCCCGCCCCTGTCAGACGGTCTCACTACGCCGCGTTCCCATCCCGGTCCACGAACTGCGCGGCTTCCCATTCCAGTAGGTCCCTGAGCCGGTACCGGACGTGCCGGCCGAACTTCGCATAGGGCGGACCGGTTCCCTTCGACGCCCACTCCGCGAGCGTCTTCGGCGGAACATCGAGTCGCTCAGCGACCTGTATCCGCGTCAACCAGATATCATCTGCGCTTGTCACAGCGAATTACCTTTCTAGGATGGTTTCAGGCCGTATTCGACCCTCACCAGCAATCCTCCGGCCTAACCCGCTTAATTGCAGCACCGGGTCAGCCGATCTGGCTAAGAAATCTATGAGGCCCTTCCCTGCAATTCCCGTTGGTTCCGCCAGGTTCTCAGGAAGCCGTATCGAAAGTTCTCAAGGCCACGAAACCGCGGTCGCAGCCGGTCCGGACTCCCGTATCCGTAGACGCATACTGGATCGCGTGCTGACGATTACCGCGGTTTGTGGCGACATTACGAAGCAGGAAGTCGACGCGGTAGTCAACCCTGCGAACACCGCGATGCGCGGTGGCGGTGGTGCGGATGGCGTCATTCATCGCGCAGGAGGTCCCGCGATCCTTCGCGATTGCATCACGCGGTTCCCCAATGGACTGGCCACAGGGGACGCCGGGTGGACCACAGCAGGCGACCTTCCCGCCCAGTGGGTCATTCACACCGTCGGCCCAAACTACAAAGCGGGACTGAGGTGAGCCCCTCCTAGTGGTCCAGTTGTTGTGCGGCTGTGTTGCCCGGTTTTTCGGGCAGGAAGGATCGGCAGCGACATGACATCGACGAATCGCCGGCGGCACACGCCGGACCAGATCATCCGCAAGCTCGCCGAGGGCAACAAGCTGCTGGCCTCGGGCCAGGAGCTTGATGCGGTGTGTCGGCATCTCGAGGTCGCCGAGTCGACCTGGCATCGCTGGCTGGCCCAGTACGGCGGGATGAGGGCCAGCGATGCTAAGCGGCTCAAAGAACTCGAGGCCGAGAACGCCCGGCTTAAGAAATTGGTCGCCAACCAGGCCCTTGACATCGACATGCTCAAGGAGATCGCGGGGGGAAACTACTGACCCCGAACCGCAAACGCCGCGCTGTGACGGCGCTGCGGGAACGGTTCGGGGTCTCTGAACGCCGCGCCTGCACCGTGGTGGGGCTTCACCGCTCCACCATGAGGCTGGCCCCGCCCGTGGTGAGCGTCGACGAGGCCGAGTTGCGGGCCTGGCTGCGGAAGTTCTCCACCGACCGGCCTCGTTGGGGGTGGCGGCGGGCGGCCAAGATGGCCCGCAGGGCGGGTTGGACGGTCAACAACAAGCGCATCCGCCGGCTATGGCGTGAGGAGGGCCTGCGGGTTCCCCAGCGCCGCCGTAAGAAGCGGCTAACCGGGATCGGTGTCGTCGTCGGGGCGATGTCACCGATCCGTCCGAACGTGATCTGGGCGTTGGACTTCCAGTTCGACACCAGCGCCGACGGCCGCACCCTGAAGATGCTCAACGTCATCGACGAGTTCACCCGCGAGGCCCTGGCAATCCACGTTGATCGTGGCATCGACGCCGACGGCGTCGTCGCGGTCCTCGATGACCTCGCCCTGCAATACGGGGCTCCGGTGTATGTGCGTTTCGACAACGGCCCGGAGTTCGTCGCCAACGCCGTCAACGACTGGTGTCGATTCCACAGTGCTGCTTCGCTGTTCATCGATCCCGGCTCGCCATGGCAGAACGCCTGGATCGAGTCGTTCAACGGCCGGCTGCGTGACGAGCTGCTTAACTCCTGGCGCTTCGACTCACTGCTGGAGGCCCGGGTGATCATCGAGGACTGGCGCCGCGACTACAACCTCAACCGGCCCCACAGCGCCCACGGACAACTCACCCCGACTGAGTTCTCACTACGGTGGACCGCGATCCACCAACCCCACGTTGCCTAGCGGCGGGACCACCGACCGGGTCCATCCCGACATGCCATCTCAGTGGCGTCGGGCGAAGATGACCAGCAAGGTCCGGGCGGCGGAGTCGAGGAATCAGCGACCCTCCCGTACACCCTGAGTGAACAGGTGCGCGATTGCCTCAGCGCCCACGGCTGGCGCGCTTCCCTTCAGTGCAGAGGCCAAGACGGCCTCGTCGGAGGCTTGCCGAAGGTGCCCGTCACCTGTTGCCCCGGATCCGGTCGGGGTTGATCAGGACCGCGGTGCGGGCCTGATCACGCATGGTCTGGTCATAGGTGTCCCAGTCGTCGTGGTTGCCGCCGGCAGCGGTGAAGACCTCGCGTAGCAGGGTCCGAATGCGGTCCGGGTCGAGCTCGAAGGCGTCGTCATGCGGTCCGATGAGCTCGGCCGCGCCAGTGACCGCAACCCAGTTCCAGCCCCGGCGAATGGCCGCGGTAACAGGCGAGCCGCCCCGGATGTGGCGGAGACGGGCCGCACCGCCGAGGGACACGAAGGCGAGGCGTGGTTCGTCGGTGACCGGATGATCGATGACGCCACAGTTCACGACGGTCGAGAGAACCGCGCCGTCGGCTTGCACGGTGGACACGACGGCAAGGCCGTGTTCCTCGGCGAGGAACGACCTGACGGTGTCGAGAGTTGACATGGACGGGTCAGCTCGCGCCGGCGTTGACCGCGAGCATGTCTGCCATGCCGAAGGCACCGTAGATCGCGGCGGTCATCTGCTCGGCTGCCTCGTTGTACGGCGTGATGGCGTCGCCCATGCCCAGGCTGTCGACCACGGTGCGGAATCGACGCTCACCAGCCGGGGTGTGGACGAGCGCCACGATCGCATCGGCGACGTTCTGCGGGTTCTGCGCAGGGCTCGACGCCATGGCGCCCTCGAAGCTCGCGAACGTGCTCTGCGGAGCGTGGACCATGTCGCCGTAACTCCCGTCGCGACTGCGATCGCTTGACTGCATCAGCCCGTCGATGAAGTTGGTCGGGTAGGCCCCCGGCTCGACGACGCAGGTCTCGATGCCCAGCGCCGACAGTTCGCTGCGGTAGGTCTCTGCAAGGCCTTCGACCGCGAATTTCGCCGCGTTGTACGGACCGAAGAACGGCAGGGCCACGCGCCCGACGACACTTGAGAGGACGACCAGCAATCCTGAGCCTTGCTTCCGCATGAGCGGAAGCGCCGCGCGGCTGACCCGCTGCACGCCGAACACGTTGATGTCGAACACCGCTTGCCAATCGGCGGGCGTGAACGTCTCAAGCAGCCCGATCGATCCGACTCCGGCGTTGTTGATGATCACGTCGAGGCCCTCGACCAGCTCGACGGCGTTCGCAACGGCTCCAGCAACGCTGTCGTCATCGGTCACGTCGAGTTCGACGACGTGTGCGCCGGCCGCCCGCAGCTGATTGGCGGCATCGAGATTTCGCGTCTCGATGTTGCGCATCGTGGCCACAACCCTGTGACCGGCCTCAAGCAGGCTCAAGGTCGTGAGACGTCCGAAACCGCCGTTGGCTCCGGTGATGAACACGTTCTTCGACATGGCTGGATCTCCTGGTCGGGGCTCTGAGACGGCGGTCGGATCATCGTCTGTTTTCGTACCGCGCGGTAACGATACTCGTTGGCACCGCGCACACCATCAATATTTGAGTATCAGCCAGTTTGAAAATTCGTTAGGCTGTGCAGAGCGGGTAGAGGTCTTTCCGATCACAGCCCGAGGAAAGCGAGCGCCTGCGTCAGGTAGATGACGTAAGGGGTCGGGCTATATGGCCCGGGCTGGTTCTGGCTGAGCACGACGCCGACCAAGCCGGTTGAGGGGCTGACGAAGAACGTCGTGCCGTAAAAGCCCGACCACCAGTAGTCGCCGGTGCGGTCGAACGTCGCGGTGGCGTTGCCGTCGACCACCACTGACATGCCGAGTCCCCAGCCCAGTCCCGAGATGCCCTCGTCTACGAGCACTCCGGATTGCACCTGCGGCTGGGTCATGAGTGCGACGGTCTCGGGCTTGAGGATCTGCGTGCCCTGATAGGTGCCGCCGTTGCCGAGCATCAATGCGAAGCGCATGTAGTCACCGGCGGTGGAGACCAGCCCACTGCCGCCGGGCGTCCAGTCAGGAGACTGGCTGCGCGGGTTGGGGACGGGAACGAGACGGCCGCCCGCGTCCTGGGTGTACATCGTGGCGAGTCCGTCGAGTGATGACGTCCCGGTGAGGAACTCGGTGGACACCATGCCGAGTGGTTCGAGGATGTTGTCGGTGACGAAATCACCGAAAGGTCGGCCGCTGGCGACTTCGACCACGCGGGCGAGCACGTCTGCGGACCAGCCGTACCGCCACTGCGTGCCGGGCTGTTCGAACAGCGGCAGTGTCAGGACCTGGTTGACGCGCTCCGCGAGGGTGCCCGATCCGGCGTAGATGTTGTTGTCGGTCCAGAGTTTGTCGAGATCCGACGCGTTGCCACCGTCCTCGCCGATGCCCGACGAGAACGTCAGCAGGTCGCGCACTGTCAATGGCCGGTCGGGGGCAGTGGTCGTGAACCCTCCGCCCGGTAGCGCGGTCTGGCTGGTGGCGACGCGCAGGTTCGCGGCGGCGGGAATGTAGTTCGATACGGGATCCTCGAGTCGCAGGCGTCCCTCCTCGACGAGAATCATCGCTGATACCGCGGTGATGGGCTTGGTCATCGACGCGATGCGGAACTTGGTGCCGAGTGTCATCGGTGTGCCCGAGGCGATGTCGGCGTAGCCGGCCGTCGTCCCGTAGACCACCTGGCCGTTGCGGGCGAACATCGCCACATAGCCGGACTGCAGCCCGAGCAGCGCTCCGGCTTTGAGGAAGAGGTCGATGGCGCCTGGCACTAACAGCCCGGGCGCGGCTTCGCCGGTGAGATTGGCCGGGGGCACGCCGTACACGGGTTGCCCCCAGATGCCGGATCTTCCGGCAGAACCCGTTTTCCCGGTGCGGCCGTCGCCGGCTCGGGCGCCCCCGGCGCCGCCGGCGCCGCCGGTGCCGGAGAGTGAGAGGGCGCCCGCGTCGCCGCCCTTACCCCCGTTGCCACCGTTGCCGGACACCGCATCGCCGCCGGCGCCGCCGGCTCCGCCGTTGCCGGAGAACAACCCGCCTGATCCGCCGTTGCCGCCGGTGCCACCGGGCGTCGTGGCCGCACCGCCGGCGCCGCCGTCACCGAACCACCCGGCCGACCCGCCGTTTCCGCCGGCGAAACCGTTGCCGCCGTTTCCGAGCAGTCCGGCGTTGCCGCCATTGCACGCACCGCTGGTGCAGGCTCCGCCGTAGCTCGTGTAGGAGTAGCCGTTGCCCACCAGGATGCCCGCGTTCGGGTTCTCGGCCGTGCCGTCCCCGATCCAGACCCGCACGAACTCCGCAAACGGGTCCACCGTCGCCGCCGCACCCGGTGAGACGAACGGATTCAACGGCTCACCCGCCGAGGTAGTAGCCGCCGCCGGCGCAGCGCCCCCGGGCCTGTTCAGATCCCGACGAGTGAACGCCAACGCCGTCCACATCAACGGCTCCGCCGCCGGCCCATCACCCCCACTACCGCCCTGCAACCACGCCAGCAAACCCCCACTCAACCCACTGACCGCCCCACCACTGGCCGACAACGCCCGCGGAGCAGCCTTCGTCATCACCGGCACCTGCGACTCACCCACAGGCCCAACCACCGCCGCCACCACCGGAGACGCCGCCGCCGGGGCGGGGACCAAGTCCTCCAACACCAAATCCGGCTGCACAACAAATGATTCCGGCTCGAACTGCGCCCTCGACACCCCGATCGAGGAAGGCGCCACCGGCACCGGACCCGACGACTCCGCACCGGCGGCCGACGGCGACACCACCGAACTCGGCACCGACACCGAAGCACCGGTATTCACCGGCATCTCCGAATCACCCCGACGCCGACTCGGCTCGCCCTCCCGCGAGGACCCACCACCGCGCACCACCGGCGCGGACTCCACCGGCCCAGACCCCACGGGCGCAGACTCCACCGGCGGCTCACTAACGGCGGCACCACCGCTGCCCGGTACCTCGCTGCCCACCGGATCTGCCGAATCACCATCCAGGCGCTCATCGCCAACCGCCGCAGGATCAGACTCCGTCGCGGACGGGTCGCTCACAGCGGGATCCACAGCGTCCCGCTCACCCGCCGACAGCCTGTCGGCATCCGACCCCGGAGCCGCAGGAGTCATCGGAGGCATCGCCGTGGGTGTGGACCGGCGGTCGGCGGTCGGCGCCCGCTTGCCGACACCGTCGTTCGCATTCCGTCGCAGCCCCGCGGACCGCGATGTCGCTGCCGACGACAGGGGCGTCGATTTCGCGGTCGCGCTCGGGCCGGCATTGCCCGGGCTGCGCGTCGAGGAGGCGGCTGCATTCGAGCCAGGCTCACCGGCTTGCGCACCACGCGACGTCGATGGGGTCCGCACCGAACTTGCGTCGCCCGTGTCGGCATACGCGCTTGTCGCCAACCCGACTGCCGTCGCCGACCCGATGCCTAATGCGACTGCCAATGCTCCGATCCGCCCGACACGGGCGAGACGTTCAAAACTCCCGTTGGCCCCAATGCTGATGGCGTTCTTCGACATGGCTGGATCTCCTGGTCGGGGCTCTGAGACGGCGCTCGGATCATCGTCTTTTTTCGTACCGCGCGGTAACGATCCTCGTTGGCACCGCGCACACCATCAACCTTTAAGGACCACTCCTGATTGGTGGGTCTGAGCAGCCGAAATCGCCAGTTCAGATTTTGTACCGCCCGGTATGTATAGCACACCGTGAGCCTGCCTCCGCCGCAAAATTCGATAGTCCGGCCGAACCGGAACCGTTACTGATACCGTCTGGTACGAAATTCGGGTTCGCCGAGTCGGGTCCGTCCGCCACCGGAGGTTGAATGAACAAGCCAGGCGCGTCCATCCCGATCCCCGGGCGCTATGTCGGCCGGGTGGGTGCACTGGCCGTCGCGCTGGGTGTGGGCTCGGCGATCGGGGCGGTCCCGTTGGCCGGCGCCGACACCACGGACTCGTCGGAAGGTCCGGGGATCTCGGATACGGCGGCACCGCGGGCGGCGACCGCCACGGCGCCGACACGGTCGCGGGCCGCGCTGCGGGGCGGTCGCGATGACAGTGTCGCCCCCCAAACCGGTGTTGGAGACTCCCCGGCGACGGCCGCCGCGCCGCCGGTGCGGCCGGTGCGGCCGGGTCGTTCGGGTGTGGTGGCGCGCCCGGAGCGGCCCGGGTCGGTGGTGAGTACACCCGAGCGGAGTCGTCCGGTGGTGGCCGCGCCGGCTGCCGCGGCAGCGGGACCGGCCGATACTGCGGGCGCCGCTGAGTCCCTTGAACCGGTGCGCGATCCGGTGCCCGCGGCGTCTGAACCGGCGGCGGCAGCCGTCGAGGTGACCGTGCCGGCGGAGCAGTCGGCCGCCGCCGGACCGCTGATGGCCACGGAGTCGGAGCAGACCGGTGCCGCGGGTGCCATCGCACCCGTCACCCGTGCTCTCGCCCGCCCCGTCGCGGCCGGTCGCCTTGAGGCAACACCCCATCTGCTCGCCGGCCGTGATCCGATACCGGGCCAGCCGACGGGGCACTCCGGGCCCGGCCCGATTCTGGCGTGGGTGCGCCGGCAGTTCTTCAACTCCGCTCCCTCTCTGACCCCGGTCGTCTACGGCCAGACCACCAGCGAGTCCGGACAGGCGGTGATCACCGGCAACTTCGGCGCGACCGACGCCGACGGGGACACCCTCTATTTCACCTACATCGGCGATCCGCAGGACGGCGGCACGCTCAACGTCGATGAGGTCACCGGTGACTTCACCTACACCGCGCCGGCGACGATGAACGCACTCGGCGGCTTCGACCAGTTCAACGTCGTCGTCAGTGACCAAACGCCGGGCGCGTTCCCGACTTTCCACGGCATCGCCGACCTGATTTCGCGGATTCCAGTGATCGGGCCGCAGATCATCAACAACCTTCAACTGCTCGGACTGGCAACGCCGTATATCGACTCGGTTCCGGCCCGGGTGGCGATCACCGTGACGCCGACGCAGCCCGCCGCGCCACTGTCCGGTGACGCCGCAGAGCTCTCGCAGGAACCGATTGCCGCAGAGGAGGGATGGCAGCGTTACGTCCTGACACCGCAGGGATGCTCAGAGGGGCAGCCCTGCATCGTCAAACCGGTCAGCCTGTATTACAAGAATGACGGCGTCACTATCGGCGAGAACGGCGAGATCACGCTGACCTATGGACTGGGGTCGCAGGCACCCATGGTGATCCTCGACTACGGGCAGGACGTGGGCGGCTTCACCCGCTTCAGCTATTTCGGGGCGACGCCGAACCTCCTGCAGGCCTCCTACAGCGAATCGCTGTCCAACCTCACCGCCATCGGCGATGGAGCATTGAGTTCGGCGCTGCTCGCCAACTCCGGTGACCCACTGACGTTCCAGATCGTTCCGGTGCTGGGCAACGGCTCGTATCAGGGCGGCCAACTCCAAGGCGGCTTCCGGTATCAACGGATCGTCCTGAACCTACCGGGCACGGTGACGCTGACCAACATTCTCACCGAGATGACCGCCCCGCTGCGGGCACCCGATGGCTACGCGGGCAACTTCCTGTCCGACTCCGACATCATCAACCGGATCTGGTACGCCGGGGCCTACACGCTCAACCTTGATGAAATCCCCGCCGGCACACCGGGATTCAATGGTCCGTATCCGCTGTCGATCCTCGGCGAGGCCGCCAAGCGTGACCGGGCGATCTGGGCAGGCGATCTACTCACCGCTGGCATCACGCTGCACGACGTCTTCGGTGCCGTCGGGGATGCGGTGGCCCGCAACAGTCTGCAGATCATGGCTGATAATCCAGTCGCGGAATTCATCATTGAACTCGTCAGCCTTCCCTTCCCGGTTCCGTCGGATCTCGGCACTCCCGGGCCGGCGCCCGGTGTCTGCAGCGGGGTCGCCAAGGGCGGCTGCGAGTTCTGGGGTGCCAGTTACTCGATGGCGCTGGCGCAGAACATGGGTAGCTACTACAAACTCACCGGTGACACCGAATTCATCCGGCAGAACTGGGAAGCGATACAGCGCGCGGTCACCTACGGCAATTCGTTGGTCAACCCCGCCAGCGGACTTGTCGACGTGCCTCAGATCGCCAGCATCGACTGGAGTGTGGACGGCAGGGCGGTGGGTCAGGTCGCCTCCACCAACATGGTCGCCTACGACAGCCTGGCCAATGCAGCGATTCTGGCGGCGGCGATCGGCGATACCGCCTCGGCAGCGCAGTACGCCGCTCAGGCCGCGGCGCTGAAGGCCGCGATCAACGACAACTTGTGGAACCCCGGTCTCGGCGCATACGACGCCTCGACGGACAGGCGCGGTTACGTCGTCCAGGATGCCAACGCCTGGGCGATCTACTACGGGGTGGCCGACGCCGAGCAGTCCGCGCGCATTGTCCAGACCATGGCCGACACGCTCAGCACCGACTTCGGCCTGCGGGCCGCCCAGGAAGGTGTCAGCGGATATCCGCAGATCGTGTCCCCGTTCATCGGCAGCTTCAGCCTGCCCGCCAACTATCTGGCCAACCGGCCGGATCTGGCGATGGATCAGATGCTGGCGACGTGGGGCTACATGGCCAATACCGACGCCGGCAGCACCACTTGGGAGCGAATCCGCCTGCCCGGCGGCAACTTGTCGGGCTCGATTCCGTACCTGTTCGGTGATTCCGCGTCACACGCCTGGAGCACCGGCGGCACCTCCACGCTGTCGGAGTACGTCGTCGGCATCAAGCCGACGTCGGTGGCCTACCAGACATGGGAGGTCAAACCGTTCCCGCAGGGGCTGCAGTGGGCACAGGGACGCGTGCCCACCACAGCCGGAATGATCGCGTCGCGATGGGAGTTGGGCGACAACGTGTTCCGGCTGACCGTCGAGGCGCCCGAGGGAACCTCCGGCACGGTGGCCGTGCCCATCCTGGGATCGAGCAGGGTGATCTACCGGGACGGCATCGAGGTGTGGGACGGGACGGCGCCGGTCAACGGTGCGATCGCCTCGGCCACCGTGGGCTACGTCGAATTCCGCGACGTCACCGGTTCACATACCTGGGCCTGGTCCTGACCGTCAGTCGGGTCCGGGATCGGTCGCGGCTCGCAGCGCCTTCGCCAGCAGGAAGAAGGAGGTGGCGTAGCCGACCACGACCACGGGCAGCCGGTGCTGCATTCGTCGGCAACGCACACCGTCAACCTTTGAGTACGATTCGGTTCGGGAAATTCGTTAGGCTGCGCTCGGGATGACAGCCGACTCCACCAGACGCCCACGGGGCAGGCCGAGGACGTTCGACCGTGACCGCGCGCTCGGCGTGGTCATCGACAGCTACTGGCGCGGCAGCGTCGATTCGGTCTCGGTGAACGAGATCTGCCGTCGGGCGAAGATCTCCAAGCCGGGTCTGTATCGGGAGTTCGGAGACGAGGACCGCCTCCTGGACGCGGCTCTCACGCGCTACAGCGAGACAGTGCTCGGTCCCGTGCTGGCGATGCTCTCCGATGACCGGCCGTTCGGGCAGACGCTGGACTCGCTGATCGATTTCGTGACACGCGAGGAGACTCCCGCGCTTCCCTCAGGCTGTCTCTTAGCCAAGATGCGCAGCTTCCGGTGGCGGTTGGGTCCAGTCACCGGCGAACACGTCGACCAACTCCGCGAGGGTGCGGTCGCGGCGTACGCGGCGTGGCTCGAACAGGGCGCGAACCGCGGGGAGATCGAGCTACCCGCTCCCCTTGACATCACCGCGACCTACGTCGATGCCCAACTCACGATGATGCTCACCCGGATCTCAGCAGGAGAAGACCCAGAGCTGGTGCGAGCCCACGCACGCCTGGCCTTTGCAGTACTCGCCAACCCGGCCTGCACCAGCTCGTAGGTCCCGGGAGTGGAAGTCGCAACGGAGGTCGACGGCGATCCAGGCGCCCGGACTGACATGCTCGAGGGCGTATCAGCCGCGCCGTGTCGACGCAGGCGGCGAGGGTGCCGCCGTGGAGGAACGGCCGCGGCTCGTCACCGCCGAGCGCAGCAACCGGCGGGTCGAGCCGGAGCACGACCGCGTCCGCAAGGAGCTCGTCCGCCACGACGCCGATCGCCGCGTCGAGTGGGGACGGCGGATCGGAGAGCAAGTCGGTCACGCGGCCGATCCTAAGGCCGATGCCGGCCGCGCGCGCTCCGGCCCATCGGCTGTGGGCGATCTCGATCGAGCGGCTCTCGCGGATCACGATCACCTTCACCTACCACCTGATGGAAGAACGTCCGCCCGCTGCGGCCCGCAGGGCCCGTTCCCACCGCGTCGTCGGGAGGTGCGTGATGGCGGGGCGCACACTCGGCACGGCGGACGTCGAGATCTCGACGTGGGACGAGCCCGACCGGCTGGTCGCTGTCGGGCGAGCGCGCTTCATACGCGGCGCCGCTAGCTGAAGTTCCCGAAGACGTTGGACCGTGTCCGCACGCTCGACGCAGCGATCGACAGCTACTGGCGCGGCAGCGTCGATTCGGTCTCGGTAAACGAGATCTACCGTCGGGCGAAGGTCTCCAAGCCGGGTCTGTAGCTGGAGTTCGGCGATGAAGACCTCTTGGATGCGCAGGCAATGCCCCAACGGCTCTCATAGCGGCAAGCCGTGCACCGAAGGTCGGGGTCGGTCCTGATGTCGCATCTGACGGGGGATCCGAGTCGAAAATGTTGTGTAACAAACGTTTACCCCAGGGAACACCTCGCCACGAATCATCGCGGCGGACCCCCAACAACGGGCGCCCCGCCCGGTCGCAACGTCCCGCCAGAGCTCACCCCCACCGAGTCCCCGCTAAAGTGGACCATGACCCACCCAATCACCAAGTTGCATAACAACTGGACCACCAAATGGGTCCCCCTCAGGATGAATCGCCCTGGTTCTGATGGAGGCTCGAACTATTGGATTTCGACCAGGGCTTGGTCGGTCCGTTGGCCAGCGTAGAACGTGGCTTCGAACTCGGCGGGTGGCAGGTCCCCGAGGTAGCCGTGCAGGCGGCTGGTGTTGTGCCAGTGGACCCAGCCCAGGGTGGCCAGCTCGAGGTCCTCGACGGTCTTCCAGGGCCCGCCGCGGGCCGGCCCATGGACCAGTTCGGTCTTGTAGAGACCGTTAACCGTCTCGGCCAGGGCGTTGTCATAGCTGTCCCCGACCGTCCCGATCGACGGGACGGCGCCGATCTCGGCGAGACGCTCGCCGTAGCGCACAGAAGTGAATTGCGACCCGGCATCGGAGTGACATCTCAAGCCCGCCAACGTGATTCCGCGGGACCAGCGGGCCATCTCCAGTGCGTCGAGGACCATCGTGGTCCGCATGTTCGCCGCGACCCGCCAGCCCACGATCATCCGGCTGAAGGCGTCGGTGATGAAGCACACGTAGGCCACCCCGGCCCAGGTCGCCACGAACGTCAGATCCACCACCCACAGCTGGTTGGGCGCGGCCGCGGTGAAGTCGCGGCAGACCAGATCGGGATGTCGTGCAGCGGCGGCGTCGGGCCGGGTGGTGCGCACCCGCTTACCGCGGCGGGCGCCCTCGATGCCGGCGATGCCCATCAGCCGGGCAACCTGGTCTCGGCCGATGTCGTGACCTGCCCGGACGGCGGCTTTCCACAGCTTGCGGGCGCCGTAGACCCGGTAGTTGTCCTCCCAAATCTTCACCAGGACCGGGACCATCACGGCGTCGCGCTGCTCACGGGCACAGGGCTGGCGGTTGCGGGCCGCGTAGTAGGTGCCCGGGGCCACCGGCACCCCTGCTTCACGCAGGACGGTGCAGATGGGCTCGACCCCGAAATCGGCGCGGTTGGCGTCGATGAAGCCCACTATTTCTTGTGTTGGCGGTCGAGCTCCGCCCCGAAGAAACTGGCCGCTCGCTTCAGAATCTCGTTGGCACGCTTGAGTTCCCGGTTCTCCTGCTCAAGCTCCTTGATCCTGCGGGCCTCTGCGGTAGAAACCCCGGGGGCATACCCGTCGTCGACGTCGGCCTGGCGCACCCACAAGCGCACCGACTCCACCCCGTATCCCAGTTGATTGGCGACGCGCTGGACGGTGCCGTGCTCACTGCCCAACTCCTTGCGCAACGCCCGCACCATCCGCACCGCGGCGGCCTTCTCCTCAGCGCTGTAGCGCCGTGTCGTGGGCTTCCCCGGCGACTGTTCCTTCGGCATGACTCCATCCTCGTTTCCAAGGTAAGGAGCCTCCACTATTTCCAGGGCGATTCAGGACAGCGCGACCGTTCACTTCTTGAATCCTGCTACCGCCGGGCTTTGGAAGTCGCTGACGAACTTGGCGCTCAGATAGTTGCCTTTCCGCTCATCAGCACAGGCGCCTTCGGCTGGCCACGGCACGATGCCATCGCCGCGGCGATCGACACCATTGCCTCCGTCAACACTCGCGTCGCCGAAGTGCGACTGGTGGCCCTCGACGAAGAGATTCGCGAGGAGGTGCTCGCGCAGTTGACTTCGCCGACTCCAGTCCGAATCTTGCAAGGCATTCGGGTTCTGCATCAGCGGGGGTACCACCGTTTACGTATTTTGCCGGGAATGAGTCCGTCGGGCATGCACTGGCGTATCGCAATCACTAGCGCCGACAACCTGATTGACGACTCGTATGATCCGCATGTCGTCGACCTCGACAGCGCACTTTGGTACACGACTGACGGGTTCACCAAGTTCGCCGGCGGTGAGGTAACGGTGGTTTCTACACCCGAGGCGGTCGCCGATCTGATCTTGAACGCATTGCCTGAGATGGCGCCGAGCGAGGACGATCCCGCCTACGTTTCCTGGTTCGCCGACCTAGTGAGCCTGGTCGAGCACCAACCGTCGCCGTCGCGCCGGATACCCGTCGCGTACGACGACTACTTCGACGCCAGCAAGGGATGGGAAATCGGCGGCGGCAGCGGCGTCAGGCATCCCCATCCACCCAAGGCGCCGGTTAACACAACCAAGAGATCCGGGCCGAGGAAGTAAGTGAGCGCAGTTGTGGCGGGTGCGCCTGTATTCCGCTCGCTTCGACCTGTAGCTACGCCCGGCCGCGGTGTGGGCGAGCGACCGCCGCTGACACGGCCGCTTGCGAACGGCCTATTTGAGTCGCCGGTTGGGCGGCCAGATTAGAGCCTTGGAGCGTCGATCCGGCGATACCAGCGTCTCGCATACCCACAGCACGCCGTCGTCGGCCACCGAGTATCCAAGATCGCGGTAGCACTCGTGTGCAGGCCGGCCCTCCCGCTCCTCCGAGAACGGATCGGTTTCCCCGCTTCGCAACCGACTGTGGGCCATCCCTGTCAGGTACTGCCCAGCCCGATTCATCATCGGCCCGAGGAACCAGCCTTGGTTACGAGCGGCCTCCTCACCGTCTGGCCAGTGCGGTCGCACAGAGCCCACGAAAATGTCGATGTAGAGAACGCGGAGGGGACCCGGCGGGTCGAATCGCTTTTTTTGCGTTGCCTTTTCCCTGATGACTGGTGTAGGTCCCGAAGGCGCGCCTCTCGTGAACAACTCCCACGAGGTACTAAATCGCACGACATGCCTGGCGCGGCGACTGATCGGCTTGCCATCGAAATACTCTGGGCCAGCGACCGAGAAGTGCGGGGACCAACTGCCACCAGCCCTGACTGCCTTCGTGATCAGCTCGTCGTTGCTCTCAAAATCAAACCGATTGTGGGGTTCATCCTCGCCGGGGTCCGGCCCATGAAGGCTGATCTTCGCGAAGCCCCAGGCAGGAACGAGAGACTTGATATAGAAGGACGTGCGGGACGATTCGATGAGCCACGTAAAGCCGCAGATAGGCGGCCGTCCGCCAGCCACCTGCGTAGCTCCAGGATCATCAGCGACGAGGAACTCAAGTGCTTTGTGTTCGGTGTCGATGAAGGACACATGACCAAAATATGGCCAAGTCGGCTCACCCGCTAGATCTGGGTGAGCTCGTGCACGTCAGTTCGGCGACGCTCGGCGAAGCGATGGCTGCGGCGTCATGGGCTCGGTAATGCCGTGACCAACTCTCCGGGGTCGACGTCAAGCCCGCCCGCAATCTTCACGATGGTCTCCAGGCGCAGACTGCGCTGCCCGCGCTCAACTTTCCCCAGTTGTGTCCAGTGGATGCCGCATCGGACTGCGGCGGCCTCCTGGCTGAGCCCGAGTTCGATCCGGCGCGCCCTGACCCGTTCGCCGAAGACGCGGGTGGTTTCGTTGAGCGCGGAGGACTCGGCCTTGGGCATGGTTAACAACCTCATACGGCCCGCGCGTAACAGGCCAGAGCGTATCCGGCCCATGTGTATTGCACTCAACTGTTAGCGGCCTTATTCTGAAGCCTCCCCTGCGCCTCGGAAACTTGGAGAACCTATGCCCTCCGACCACTCAGCCGATCTCGATGATGACCCGAGAAGCCGGATCACCTTGGTCGTTCTTGAACAGCTGTGTTGGCACATGTTCTGCTTCGATGTCATCTTCGATGCCTTTTTCGAAAGTCTCTGGGACGTAATCGGGGATGCGGAGCCAGACGCCATCGAACTGGCGGAGTGCGCCAATGAGCTTCGGCACGATCTTCAAGCGGTCTACCGGGCTGCGACCGAAAAGAGGTTGGGATTCACTGCGCTGTCCCCGGCTGAGAACGCGACTCTGACGATCGAGCGGGCAGTGAATGCAGGGGTGTCGTCAGTCTCGAATCGAGCGGACGCGCCTCGGTGCGACGCCCCGGGCTGTGATGGTTCGGCTCTCGATCTTGGTCATGGCAGCTGGTCGGGTGGGTGTCTGACCCACATCTCCCTGACCGACCGGGAGACGCACCAGATGTTCAATACTTCAGGTGATCATGCCAGGGAGAGAGCCGATTTCCTGCGGCGTCGGTTGAACCGCAGTACCGCGATCGCTTTGGTCAATTGGTGGAACGACATGGGCGGTCCGCGCCAGGTCCTCGAGGAAGCTATCCGGTCCGAAATGGACTTCCCGTAAGGAGTTCACCGTGCGCTACAGGCTCAGTCCCGCATCGCGCTCAGCGCTTGCTCTGGCGTGGCTCTTGAACTTCAGCGGAGCCGCCAATTCCCGATAGGACTCGACGCGTTCGTCGCGGTAGGCCAGCAGCGCAGCGGCAGTCCTCTCCGTCGTCGAGAGATGGTCACGGTCGTTGAGATGGGCGGCAACACGGCTCATCGCGGAGAGCGATACCCCGGTGGCGTTATCACGGCCTGTAGACCATGGGAGGTTGTCAGCCAGGGCATCGACCAAGTAGCGGCTTTGCCCGCACGCCGGATCTTGCGAAACGGCCAGGAGGAGTTGAGTGTTGGTCGTTCCGGCGTTGCTGATCAACCAGGTGAGCTGGTCGGCGGTGAGGTGGTCGGCGTCGTCGACAACGACCAGGGCGCCGGGTTCCAGCCGGAACTGTTTGTGGTGCAGCTTGCCGATCCCGTCTGCGGCCGGCACGGTGTGGTGACTGTAGCGGTAGGCCGACGCGAATTTGATCGCCGCTGCGGTGGCCGGGAGTGCGAGCACGTGTCGCCCGCTGTGGTGGGCGGCCAGTGCGACACCCTTGAGGATCGCATACTTGTGATCAGCTGATGTGATCCGAATGGGCTGAACAGACATATCGCTGTCAGCGACAGACGCCACGATCGTGCTGATGTGGTGATCCAAGGATTGCGACGCAGTCGAGTTGTAACGCGTTGCTGGACTGCGACTTCCAGCGATCTCTAGTATCGCTATTTCTTCTTTGAGCTGCTGAAGATCCTGATCCACGGTGCAGTTCTCGGCAGCAGCTTTCATGATTGACGCTTCTTTCACGCTCTGCGTTGCCGTGGCAGCCCGAGCGAAGGCACGCGCGGCGGCGGCTTCGACCCGATAGAGCCGATTGTCCAACTCACGGGCATGCAGGCGTGCCTCGTGGAGACTGACGACATCGGATTTCATTGCGCACTGGCGCAGTTGATGAAGATCGCGTTCGGTGACGATGCCCCCTTCTCCCCCAGCCTTCGCCATCAGCGCGCGGTAGGCGTCTGCGCGCTCGGTGCAGCAATAGTCACGGTGACCGGCGATGCTCTCGCTGTGACTCCTGAGCGTTGACTGGTGGTCTCGGCAGATCCCGGCGAGTGAGTTATCGCCGCGGGCCACGGCGGAAGCGATCTGGTGATCGAGTTCGTCGAGCAGGATCTGATGCTGCTCGTAGGTGCGTTCGGCGTCGATCCAGTCCGCGTGAGCGTGCGCCAGCCGGTGCAAGTGGGGCCGTTGTTCAGCGTGCCGACGGTGCAGTTCAGCGAGTTCAGCGGCTCCGGCGCGCTCGGCTGGGCCCCCGGATCCGGTGAAGATGGCGGTCTCGAGAACCGTGACCGCCGCCCGTGCAGCATCGCGCCGTGCCCGCAGATCAGCCACATCCACATCCAATGCGGGGACGCCGTGGGCGTCGGCGGTGCGATCCGAGCGCTCACTTGCGGCGCTACTGGTGGCCGGGGCGAGGTTGCCGGCAAGGCGCCACCACAGGGCGGCGGCGGGTAGTTCGTCGGGCAGTGGGCCGCCGCGTGTCATCGCCCGCCGAAGGAGTCTGTTCACGTCGGCACCGCCCTGGGCAATGTCGTCGAGGCGGGCGGTCAGTTGCGGCCAGAACGGGTCTGCGGTGATCCGCCGGTCGAGGGTCTCGGCGACACGGCGCCACCGTCGGGTGCCCGGATCGGCGAGGGGCAGAGCCTCCTTGAGGCTTTCGAGTACGGCTTTTTGAATCCGTGCCGAGCGGTTCGCGTATTGCTGGGGGCCGGTAGTGCGGGTGTCAGCGGGATCGACACCGTGGGAGGCGCGGAACACCGCGATCTCCGCCACCAGCCGTGGATGGCTCAGCATAGGTCGACCCCAGGGCGGAACGGTCGCAGCGCTCCACTGGTACGCAGCGTCACGAACCTGGGCCGCCAGTTCGCCGACCAGGCCGGCGCGGGCCGAAAGATACGGTCCCCATGTCGGGTCCGCGGCCAACGGATCCGGAATCGGATCGAGCCAGCGCAACGGACCCGCTCCGGCAGCGGTGGTGATGGGTAGCCGCCAGTCCAGCACGGCCGCAGCGTCACGGGCACCGCTCAAATCGCTTGCGGCTGCCGCCCGATGAAGGGCAGCAACGGGATCCTCACCGTCTAGAGCGAGTAGCGCGAGGTGGCGGCGCAGTACCGGCCACGCCCCATATTCGGTCAGACCCGCCTCGAGTTGGGCCGCCGCGGTGTCGATCTGGTGCATCGTCTGCGCCCCGACGGTGTGTTCCGCGGCCGCGCCGAGAGCGTCGAGATACATGTCCGAAGCCCGTCCGAGCCGGGTGAACGGGTCGGCCGCCCGCCGTTTCGCCGAGTGGGCCGACTGCTGCGCCCCGTCGCGGCGCAGGATCGCGGTGAGGATGTCCACCGCCGTCGGCGGGTGGGTGGCTTTCGGGGTGAGGATGCGGTGCGGGTCCGCCTCGGCGGTGGAAAAATAGAGGTGGTTCTCGTTGCGGCCGCGGGTCAGCGCCACGTAGAGGTGTTGGCGGCTGAGTTGATCGTTGCCGACGACGTGGGAGGTGTCGGCGGTGACGCCCTGGCGGGTGTCGATGGTCGCCGCGTACCCCAACCCGGTGTGGGCGCAGACGTAACGGGCGGGCAGTCGCACCACAGCGTCGGTGTTGCCGCGCAGGGGGCTGACGGTCAGTGAACCGTCGGCCTCGACCGTGCGGATGATCCAGCGGTGTCCGTTTTTCACCCAGGTCCGATCCCCACTGCGCAGCCAGCGGGCATTGCTGCGGGTGGCAATCCAGTCCCCGACTGAGGCCTCCAGGCCATCGCCCAGGGTGACGGTCGAGCCGATCCTGCGTCCTGCCGCGGCGATCCGGTCGGCGCGGGCGCGGTCGTTGAGTTCAGCGACCAGGGCGTTGGTTGGGGCGAGCAGGACGCTGTCGCGGCCTGCCCGCAGGTCGGCCCGCCACGCTTCGTATGCCATGTCGGCGGCCATCGCGTCGGCCCCGACATGGATGCGCCGGTGATCCAGATAGAAGGCGATCCCGGCCGGATCTCCCGCGCGCAGGGCGAGGCTGGCCGCGCCTTCGGCTCGGCCGCGCTCGCTGTCACCGAACCGAACGACCTCCGAGAGGGTCAGCGTGTTGCGGTGGGCGGCGAGGTCGCGCAGCACGCCGCCGGCCGATATTGATGTCAGTTGATGGTCGTCGCCGATGAGACGCACGCTCGCCCCGCGCGCCAGTGCGTGGTGGATGACGGCGTCGAGTTCGGCGGTGGAGGCCTTGCCGGCTTCGTCGATCACGACCAGTGTGGTGGCGTCGATGGCGTCGAACCAGACCCGCGCGGGGTCATCAGCGCAGCCCGGTTGGTGCGGGTCGGGGCGGGACAGTTGGACGAGTTTGGCGATGGTGTCGGTGGCGGAGCCGAGTTCGCCCGCGAGCACTTCCGCCGCCGCGGCCGTCGGCGCCAACCCCACGACCGTGCCACCGCTGTTGCGCCACGCGGCCGCCAGTGCGGCCGTCGCGGTGGTCTTCCCGGTGCCAGCCGGGGCGACCGCGAGTTGAACCCGCGCCCCGGAGGCGGCCATCTCCCGCACCAGGGCGCGCTGCCCGTCGTTGAGCGGGCGCCCGTTGGCGTCGGCTTCCAACAGCGCCAACCCGATGTCGCTGTCCTCGACTGCGCGGCCCCCGCCGAGTTCAGCCGCCTCCAAAATCCGGCGCTCCGCGGCCAGCACCGCGGCGCTGGAATAAACGGTCTCGCCGTGGCGGGTGTAGACACTTGAGCCGTCGCGGCGGCGCAACACGTCAGGCTCGCCGGTCTCCGCGTCGATCTGGCGTGCAACAGCCACGCTGTGCTCGCCCACCGCAGCGGTGACGATCCGCTGAACCGCGTCGCGGTCCCCGGCGCGATCGGCGTAGCGGATCTGCCGCTCGGCCTCGGCGCGAATGTGATGTATCTGCCACGTTGAGCGTGACGCCGACACCCGCTCGATGACCGCGCCGGCCAACTGGTCGACGGTCCTCTGGTCGATCGCCGGGGGCCGGAGCGCGGCGTGTGACGAGGCGGCGGCGATCATCGCGTCGACCTCGCGCACCCCGCCGAGGAGTTCGGCGGCCTGGGTCCGCCAGGTCTGGCGCTGCTCGCCCAGCGAGCGTGGCTCGTGCTTGGCGGCGCGCGTTTCCAGGGTCGCCTGTTGAGACAAGGCGATGAACTCGGTCACGGTGGGCTCACGTCCGTGCTGATTCTGGAAGGCCTTCGCCAACTCCCCCACCCGGGCTTCGATCGCGTTGCGCCGCGCCGAGAACCGCCGGTTCACCTCCGCCGAGACGCCGTCGATCTCGCGCACGCACCGCTTGCCCGGGCCGCGGTCGGTGCCGACGAAGCGGAAACCCAGCTCGGTCAGCAAGCCCTCCAGTGCGGTGTTGTAGACCTCCGAGGCGGCCACGGTTGACTGATGAAGCGGCGTGCCGTCGAGGGCAAGCCAGCGCGCAATACCGTCCGGACCGATCGCGCATACTTTGTTGCTCACGGTGATGTGGGTGTGCAGATTCGGATCGCCGGCGCGGGAGTCGCGGTGATCGAAGGCCGCGACGATCAAACCCGTCGTGTCGACTTGGGCCACCGCCCGCGACCCCATCCGGGTGAACGCCGCATGCTCTTCAAGGAACTCGACCGCCGTTTCGACCGCACGCCGATGGGCCTGCTCGATCTGCCGGGCGAGCGCGCGCGGGGCCAACGCCCACACCACCGATACCGACTTCACCGGGGTGAAGGTCAGGTCATAGCCCGCCACAGCCTTCGTCATCGACGCCGACTGCCGCGCGACGAAACCCGACAACTCCCGGGCATCAAACGGCGCGCGGCCGTGCTCCTCGGCGAACATCTCCCGACCCAGCATCGACCGTATCTCCGCGCGCATCTCTTCAGGAATCTCGGCGAAACGCTCCGCACCGACGCTGATGTTGTAGGCGCCGTATGCCTCACGCAGCCGGCGGATGAACGCGTTCTCCCCCGAATCGACGCGAAAGGGACGCCCCAAACGCGACGCGGCCGCGGCGACAGCGGCCCCACGATCGAGCAGAGCCTCGGCGATCTTCTCGGCGTTGGGATGCAGGCCCTCACCGAAGAGCGCCTTCATTTGAGGCTCGCTAACCTCCGAACCCTCAGCCACCGTCCAGTTCCCGGCGACCAACGGATCCCCCGGATCTCGGCCCACCGGTTGACCCAGTGACGCCAGTCCACGGCCCATCCATCGCCCCGGCGTCTCCCCCTTCGACGAGTAGTAATCCGCCAAAGAAGCGCGGCCACGACGAGTGTCATCCAACGCCACCACTTGCCGGATCAGGTACTGATATCCATCACCGGCAGTGAGCTTGTGCAGAGTCATCAACTCGACATCACCAACCCTCAATTTCAGCGATGCTAACCCGTGACCTGATTGCAAGAGGTGTGCTCGGGGTTTTTTTAATTGTGTTGTAGTGCAATAGGATTGGATAGGAATAGATGGGAATAATGATAAGGGAGGGGCTTGGAGCTGTAGGTGATGCGAGGCTGCAAATGGGCAGTATGGGAGTTAGCTTTAGGAACTATGGCTTACACGAAGTCGACAAGAGATGCCCGGGCCCAGGCCCGCGCCCGTGATTCCCAGGCGGCCAAACGTCGCCAGTGCCTTGAGCAAGCCAAGGCGAACCTGCGAGACCTCAACGACTTCCTCGACGCCAAGTACCGCCTCGCCGAGGTGGACCTGTGGCTCGATGAACGGATCGCCGCACTGCACACGACAGCCGACGCACGCCGCGCCGCCCACCGCCAGGAGGCGGCCAACGCGCTGGCCGATATGTCCGCCCGCGGCATGAGCGTCGAGGAGATCGCCCGGATGGCCGGCGTGGCGGCTGAGACGGTCCATGCCTATCTGACGCCGGGCACCTGACACACCAGCGCCTCGACGGCATTGCGCTCACCGACCAGCTCGGCGAGTTCCGCGCTTCCTGACTCCCCCACGAACGAATTGTGACACGACTAAACTGAGCACTACCGGGATCTGATGAGGCCGACGGCGGGGACAGCATGGGGAAGCACAAACACGGCGTATGCCAGCGCTGCGGACACGAACGCGCGCTGGAAGCGAACGGCGCAAACTGCCTAGCCTGTGGGCGTGCAGAGCGCGCCAAGAAGCCGAAAACGACTCCGCCGCCGCAACCCCCAAAGCCTGACAAGCGGGTGGTCTGGCCACCCGAACAGGGATCCTGGGGCCGCTGCCCCGAATGCGAAACAGGTATGCCACTGCTCATTGACGGCATGACGATCAACCACAAGTCAGGCGAGTCCGAGAAATGGGACGGCATCGGTCCTCGGTGTGTCGGCAGCGTCAAAAGGCCCACAGAATTGGTCGATCCCCCTCCCCGTCGGGTCGAGGTCCTTGACCAACCAGACCGGGTCCGTGACCGCGAGTTCCTTGACCCCAACGAGATACCGGCCGGGCTATCGGGCCTCGGAGGCAATCGCAGGAACTAGCCGACAGGCATCCGCGCCCGCGCCACCGCGCGCAATGCCTCCCACCGAGTTACCCCCAGCAGCAGCGGTAATCTCGACTCGGTTAAAGAGGGGGGTGTTTCGCGGTGTACCTGGAACCTGAGCTCAATGCCGATCAGCGGTCGACGGCGGTCTGGGAAAACGTAGAGTCCCAGATCGGCGTCGACGACGTGCTGCGGTCACGTGCCGCCTTCGAACTGAAGCGCAGACTTCAGCACTGGCGTGGGGATTACCTGCCCCGACCCTCACGCTTCAAGAACAAGCACGGCATCGACCGCGGCAGACACCTCGTCGTCCCCGCCGACCCCATCGAGTTGGTAATCGTTCGAGCGGTCTCTATGACCATCGGCGCAGCACAGTTCGGGGTCTCCCCGGACGGCTCGATCTTCACGGCCCACGGCGACGGTTGGACCATCCGGGGACCCCGCGTCGACGTGACACGAATGTCCTGGCTTCTCGACGAGGCCGCCGACGTCCTGCAGGACATCCGCCGTGGCAGGGGTGGACGGTTCTATGAACGCAACGGCAAGTTCTTCCTGGCCGATGGCCGTACCGTGATCCTGGAAGTCGTCGACGAAGCCGATCCTGGCGTGAGAGCGAAGCAACCCGAACCGGCCCCCTCTTCCTATGATTCGCGGCCTTGGTGGGAGAAGGCAGTCAATACCGTCTTTCGCAAGCACTGGGACGAATTGCCGGAGCCATCACCGCCGTCGAAGACACTCCGGTTACCTGAAGACGTTCGACGAGCACGGCAGGCTCCTGTGCGGCGACGTGTTGAATCCATGGAAGACGGGCCGAGGCCCGATGATTCAAGTTCTTTACGGCGTCACAGTGGGAGGGCCAAACCTGGACAGATCTGCCCGGTGCACTTTGTCCTTCTCCCGGCTAACGGCCGGTGCGATGACTGCCGTACAGACTGAACTGCCACGGCAACGGTGTCGGTCCATGCGGCTAAAGTGATGTTGTGCCGGCCGAGACCCAGAAACCCCGCAAGAGCAGCGGTTATGGAGTCCGCCTGGTCCGCGGTCCTTTTATCAACCTCCCTCCCCACCGCGACCACACCGACGACATCGAGTCGTTTCTCAAGTACACCGAGCGGCTGCGGCACCAGGGCGAGCGCTTGGCCGCTGACTTCTTCAGTGGCGCCGGAGGGCTGAGCCTGGGGCTCCAGAAGGCCGGCTACAAAGTGGTCTTCGGCGCCGACCACGAACCCTTCGCCAACCGGACTCACGCCCACCACTTCGGTGGCATGTCAGTCGACTGGGATCTAGCCGACCCGCAAGTCGTCCGCGAGGTCGCCGAGTTGTGTAAGGCGGCCCACGTGGATCTCATCGCAGGCGGACCGCCGTGCCAGCCTTTCTCAAAAGCCGGCCGGTCGATGATCCGGCACCAAGTCGAGTCAGGCCTGCGTGACAAGCACGACCAACGACGAGATCTATGGCTGTCCTATCTCGAGATCATCCGCGTAGCGAAGCCCCGCGCCGTGATCATGGAAAACGTTCCCGACATGGCGCTAGACCGCGACATGTTCATCCTTCGGAGCATCGTTGAATCCCTCGAGCAGTTCGGATATAGCGTCGAGGAGCGTGTGGTCGATGCCTGGCGGTATGGGGTTCCGCAGTTCAGGCAGCGACTGCTTCTTGTGGCGCTCAAGGGCAAGATCAAATTCACGTGGCCTGCAGAGGTGCGCCAAAAGGTCACGGTATGGAACGCTATCGGTGACCTTCCGGAAGTCGAAGGCGGCTGGCGTCCGGAGGGCGGCGCAGAGGGTTGGTCCGATTACGGCGGGCCGTTCACCCAGTTCCAGCGTGAAATGCGTTCTGGAGTAACGGCGACCGATGCAGCCAAAGTCTTCGATCACATCACGCGCCCAGTCCGCGACGATGATCGCGAAGCCTTTGAAAGCATGACGCACGATACGAAATACACGGATCTGAGTAGCGAACATCAGCGGTACCGAGGCGACATATTTGATGACAAATACAACCGCCTCAACGAGAACGATCTGTCCCGAACAATCACAGCGCACATCGCTAAAGATGGGTACTGGTACATCCACCCCCGCCAGAGTCGCACGCTTACGGTTCGCGAAGCAGCCCGACTCCAGACCTTTCCCGATCAATTTCGATTCGACGGCCCGCCATCGGCGGCCTTCCGTCAGATCGGCAATGCGGTTCCGCCGCAACTGGGCTTCGTCATCGGGAGCGGTGTCCTTGACTCAATCGAGCGGGCCGACGATCCAGGCATCAGCACCCGCCAGCTGTGCATGGAGCTCTCCGGCTGGTTCAGACAACGGAGTAAAGCGCTCACGCTGCCTTGGCTGGGTGCCACATCCCGCTGGGAGGTTGTCGCTGGTGAGGTGCTTCTCGACCGCGCATCTCCTCAAGTCATTCGCCGCATCTGGCCCATCATTCAGAAGTTGACGCCGTCGCCGAAGCGGCGATCGGTTGACGCGGACCTCCTCGAGGGTCTCATCGCCATGTCACGGACCGTCGGGCGCCTCAACCGCGCCGAGACGATTGTGGCTCTGGCTCAGCGCATCCACGAGTCACCGAGGGCCCTAGACGGCCCAGCCGAAGAAGTGAAGAGTGCGACGGCGCTTCCGGACTCCGTGATCGACCTGGCGGCGCTGGTGGTTCCGGGTGGCTCCCTCGGTCACGAGGATGAGGGGCTCGACGAACCGGTTCTTGTCACGAAGGGCGTGCTTCGGGTAGCGCGGAGATTCCAGGCGAATGCCGTTGATCGCAAGAACAAGATGACCGATGGCCGAATGGCGGTTGCCCGGATGATCGGCTTCGGCCCCGATGCGCGCCATGCCCATCTCGGCCTGATTGAGCTTGCCAATAGCCTCTGCAGGCCCGAACGTCCGGCATGCGAGGAATGTCCCCTTAACGCCCACTGCGCCCGCGACGGCGTGTGATATCCAGGGTTGCTTCTGCGACGTGATCAGATGCCAAGGGCGGCCGCTATATCCGGATCGGACTTGCGTAGGACCGATGCAATCCTCTTGAACGCCTGGTACTCGCCGGCTTCCAATGCGGCGGCTTGCAATGCAAGGCCGATTTCCGACGCTTGAGTGAGCTGATCGCTTCCGTTTTTCTTCTTCTCCTCCGGCGGTTTCGAGCCTGCAGCCTTCCGATAGACCTCGTCGGCGATCGAACACATTTCATTAATCGGACGCTCGATCATCTGCCGGAGTTGCGCCGGAATTGAGACGCGCATTTTTGCGACGTTGATGTTGAATGCAGAGTCGAGGTCGGTGTCGAAATCGACACTCGCACGGGCGAGTTTGGTGTGTTCGTCAATGCCCCGAATGCCGGACCAGCCGCCCCACTGGACCAGCCGGTCGGCGCGGTAGGTGTATAGACCCTGTTGGCGATTCCACTTCAAAGGGCCTGAGTGTCTTTCGAATTCCGCGTGGCTACTGAAATGATCCCGCCCAGGGAGCACGTACCGGCGCAGTGTGACTGAGCCGGTTGTGTCACCGTGTTGTATTTCGAAGACTTCTTCGGCGAGTTCCCTCGTGAGCCTCTCGCTCCGGGCGAAGGGGTCCCAAGGCTGCAGTTTCTTTCCATTCAAGGTGATGGCCACCGGCCCAGTCTTGGCTTCGTCAGCCAAGAATCTGTGAAAGACCATCGAAAGATGTTGTGCGGCCTTGTCTGCGATCGTCTCAAATCGCCTGCGCGCCCACCCGCCCGCGGCATTGCGTGATGGCACGACACGGTCGAGCTTCTCCCAGACAACCACTGTGCCGCAGCCGTCCTCAAGGAGTTTGCGAGCATTATCAATAGCCTCAGTGCGTTCCGGCTCGACGATCAGCCAATCGTCGAATTCGATCACCAGATCAAGGTCCAATTGCCTGGTGAGGATAGGCCGTCGAATCCCATCCTTGCGTGTAAGAACGGTGAGCGATCGCCCCTGTGACAAGGAGGCTGTCTTGAGTCCCAATCCATAGCGTCCAAGATCACCCCGGCCATACGCGCGGCGACTCCCGAAGCGCATTGCTTCTGTGAGTCCGTTGACGGTCATTCCGAGTCCGTTGTCAGCTATCAACACCCTCGACTGCTCGGCGTCGAACTCCACGAGGATGTCGACCTGCGTCGCACCTGCGGTGATGCTGTTGTCAACCAGATCGGCGACGGCTGAGCTGAAGTCATAGCCGATGTCGCGCAGCGAGTCGGTCAGCCGAGCTGCCGAAGGTGCCACAGCCGTCATACGTGCCACATCATCCCCTTTCTAGTCCGAGTCCAAGATCTCACGTATGTCCGACATCGTTGGTTAGGCCGCATCGGGTCGTTTCCTGCAGGCGGGTTCGCCAGAGTTTGCTAATGGCTTCAGCCGCGATAGACGGGTCCTCATGCTCCCAGACGTGCACCGTAATCCAGCCCAATTTTCGCAGCTCATCGTCATTTCTTCGATCCCTGGCGACGTTTGCTTCGAGTTTGTCAGCCCACCATCTCCCGTTGTTCTTCGGTGCAGTGCCGTGATCGGGACAGCGATGCCAGAAACAACCGTCGACGAAGACAGCGATGCGAGCCCGAGTGAACGCGATGTCGGGTTTGCCAGGGAGTGTCTTGAGGTGGGTCCGATAGCGGAGGCCACGACTGTGCAACTCCCGTCTGAGTGCAACCTCCGTGCCGGTATCTCTGCTGGGCATAGCGCTCATCTGCCGGCTGACTAGCTCGCTCAGCGGCGTCGGCCTTCGGCGCGCTACCCCGTCCGCTTCTTTTTCCGTAGGCGTTCCAGCCGGCGCAGAAGCGGCATTCACTTCGATGCCTCGTGCTGCACGGCTTCAGGCTGTCCCGCGACGATCGGAGCCACCGTGGGCGGCCACGCGCGGTCAACAGCGCTCACCGAATCGCTCAGGATGTAGTAAGTCCCCCTGCGGACGCCCCGGCTGGCGAGCAGGCCGTCACGCACAAGGCTCTGGAGAACCTCGCGGGCTTCGCCTGACGTTATTGGTACGAGCTCGCGCAGACTCGTGTTGGTGACGCGCCCGACGCCCCTGGCGATGGATAGCGCCTTGCTTGCGGCGATGTCGAAGTCGGGATTGACCTCCACCGTAGCCGTGCTGCCGACTGAATCTTCATCCGTGATTGTCATGCGTTCAATGACCGTTACCCCCGGGCTGACTGATGGCAATTCGCGCGGGCCCCGTGAAGCGTCCTGTTCAACCGTCTGTCGATGTCGCCCTGCGCCGGTCGATCCTCGGCCGGAAAGCCCCTCGGCGGCCGCGGTGAAGCACTGCTCCACCACCGCACGCAGTTCATGATCGGCGAGGGCCTGAAACGCCATCAGCGGCGTAAGCCGGAGAAGCCTCTTCATCGCTTCGCGCATTAGCTGCATGCGGGAGTCGGCTGCGCCCTCGTCGACGCGGGCAAGGAACTCTAGGGCCACCGTTCGTGCGAGCCGGCGGTCGCTGGCTATGGTCGGGCGCTCCATGATGTTGACGAGTTCGTCCTCGCCCAGTTTCGTCAGGTCGATTTCTGGGCCAAGGATCTCGGCACGCCACCAAAGCCGGCGGAAAGTGTTGCGGTTGACATTCCCGATGAATCGTCGTTCATCCGCGTCAACGCCGAATCGCCATACCGCCACATCGAGAAGCCAGCAGCAGGTCAGGTAGCTCCATACCTCATCGTGGGAGGCTTCGTTCGCGGACATCGGCAATGATTCGCGCAGGAGCCGGGCACCTCGGCCTTCAAAGATGGAGGGCTCGGTGATCCGATCAGGCATACCGTGTTCACGTGCGAGCGCCAGAATCTCGGTCCGCAGCTGTTCGAGTTGATGCGTTTCGACGCGCTGGCCTCCCACAGGCGTGTAGGTAATCGTTGGAGTGAGATCGGGCATGCTGCTCGCGATTTCGGCTAGTCCCCTGCTGAGGTGGACCTTGAGCAAATCCGTTGCTGAGTGCTTGGCGATCCGCGGCAAGACGATCATGCGAGTATCCCGAATCTGGCCTGGATTTCAGCGTTCACTAGCGCCGCGTCTCCGCCGATACGAGACCGCATCGCGGGGATCGGCTTACCCGGCCAGCAGAGGGCTATCAATTCGAAGATCATGCGACCGATGGTGCCGTCTTCAAAGCTCTCCGGGTCATCCACAAATCGGTCGTTCCGGAGGGCCCCCGCGATAAGCGACCTGGCGACGTCGATGGTGACGAAGGAGCGGAGCACCGCTGCGCGCGGATCGGAGCTGCCCGACCTCAACATGTCTGGGATCGAATCGTGGCCTGAATTGACTAGGAGCCGCATACCTCCCAGCACAGGTGCTTCCAAGTCAGAGGGATCCCACTCAAGGAACCACGCCGCCTTGTCGGGGCAGTAAGCAACGGCTTTGAAGTCTGCTGCGGTGATAGGGAATCGAGCAGCCCCGCCTTCGACTGCGACACTGCTTTCCTCCTCCCATAGGATGGCTCCGATTCGCCGGGGAGAAATCGGTGAAGGTTCTTGACCTGGGTGCCTGAGGACAAGGCGCGTCCGCAGAGTTAATCGGCCTCCGGCTTCGCTGCCAGGGACGGTCATCGTGAGTGCAGTCCGGACTGTGCCGCTGAGGCTCCCTAACTCGACGATCGTTCCGTCACCGGTCATGCGGGTTCTATTGGAGGACCATGTCGCCACCAAGGCAAAAGCTGCGTTTTGCGACAGCTGGCACGCTCGGCGCGTTGCGTCGAGATCGACTTCGACGATCCGCGCTAGGTCCAGTTCGACGAAGGGGTCCCAGTGATCGAGTCGATCGCCGACTTCGGCTCCATCGGTGAAGCACCACGGTTGAGCCGCCACAGCGGTTTCCGGCGGCAAGAGATACGGGACCGCTTTGGGTGTCTTCATGCGCGCTCCACCTTGAGGTCGATGCGCATCATTTCCTCCCGTAAAGCGACCTCGACAGACCAGTGCCCGTCGGCATCGTCAGGTCCGACAATGATTGCCGCTGAGCTGTACCGGAGGCCCGAGGGTGCGATCCAACCGTGCACCGCTGGCGGCTCGTAGCCGACCGGCGGCTCAGTTTCCACTTGCCCGCCGTCGTTTGTCATCACCTCGACTGTGGCTTCGAGTCGGATGCGGTTGCCCTTTGTCCTGAGTTCGAAGGGATAGGAAATGACTGCCGTTCCATCAGCTGATATCGCGGGGCTCGGTGTGCCCCCGGTCTTGGTTTGAGGCAGCGGCATCGGCTTGGGGGGCGGCAGAGTTGTGGATTGTTGTTGTTCGGCGCCGCCCGTTGCGTCATTCCCGTACCCACCGCCATTGATGCTGCTGCCGGTCTGAGCGGCGGCATCTGCAGAGGTGGCGTCTACCCAAACGTCCTCCGTGGCCGCATCGACGTCTTTATGGCCGGGCGCGCGGCGGCGTCGTTTGGTTGTCGGTCGTTGTGTCGATGGCCGTCGGGCTCCTGGCCCGTCCTGTCCGGGCATGAGTGCTGCGAGTGCATCAGCGAATTCGCCCAACGGGATTGCGTCCGCGTCACTGAGGTGTCGGACAGAGGCGTTGTAGCCGGCGGCAAGTCGACACTGTGCCTGGACGCGTTCCAGACCGATGTTGACGAAGGAACGCGCGTGCCTATCAACCACTGAGCGTGCGACCCAATCGTCATGGGTCGGAGGCTCCGCGGCCTTAAAGGCTTCATCCATATCAAGTGCGGACTTGAAGACGCCCGCATATCCCATCCGGCCGGCCAGAGGGATAGGTCCCTCCATGTACGTAACCACGAGTTCCGGTGCGCGCATCAATGCAACGTGGTGGACAGATGCCCGGGTCCGTCGCGCACCGAGGGGCACCGGCCTGTCCGGTAAATCAGCAGGAGCAACTGGGTCTTTTTTGATTACAAGTCGCCCTAATTTCCTGGCCGGTCTGAGGCTGCGGACTTCAGAGTCGATCATGAATTCGTCGGCGAGGCTTGCGTCCGGCTCTTGACGCAGTCGGTCCATCGCTTCGACGAAGCCTCGGAGTTGTGGGTGCGTCCGTGGAGCTGGAATTCGGACTTTCTTGCCGTTGTCAGTTATCGAGAACTTCATGGTGCTTTGCGCACCGCCGGCCGTGTCGATCATGCGGGGCCAGAAGTTCCACGCAATCGCTTCTGCGATGAAGTCCATAGTGGCGTCAGCACTGTCGCCGGTTTCAATCGTTATTGACGGCGCGATGATGAGCACTGTTGTGCCGAGATCGTCAGCGCTGTTCCGGAGGGGAAGACCGAGAGCAGTGGCGATCTCTTCTGCATAGCGTCCGGTCACTGGTTCGGGGACACCATTTTCCATTCGGCCCCACCAATGCCGACCGGTGAACGGCACGCCTTCAACATCAAAGGTCTGACCGAGCGCGCAACCCAGAAGCCGTCTTTCGAGCTGGCCGTCGTCAGTCCTGCACAGACTGTCGATGATTACGGTGCGAGCCGCGCTTGCGATGTAGAAGGCGGCCTTGCCGTATCCGAATGACCCGCCACCGAAATCCTTATCTGGAGGTTGGCCGATGTTTCGAACGAAATCGACGAAATCGCGCGGTGCACCGGGACGGTCGGCGCGCGTCGGTCCAGCAAGACCGTGGGTGCCGAAATCTGCGAAGTAGAGCGTGTGCATGCCTGCGCGCATTTCGTCACCAAGCGCAAGCCCCGGCGGGGGGTTAACAAGGACGTGGCTTCGCAAGAACGACACGCCAGCCTGATCGAGAGTCGAGCGCCCGATGATGACACGGATTCGTGCTGAATCCGGCCGCTTGGCATCCCAGCAGTTCTGCACGGCCTCACGTACTAAAACCTCGAGTGGTTCGGTGTCCGGCCGTCCCAGCTGATTCAACACACCGATTGCTGCCAATCCGCCGGTTGCGTTGTATGGCTCCGAGTACCGCTCCATCGACATCATGCAGTCGGCCCCGCAGCCACGGTCACCGTGACTGCCTTGTACTCGTCGTCCTCCAAGGCACGGTCCGCAGTGTCAGAGAGGTCAATGACGTACGTGATGTCCACGACTCCCTGCGGACGCTGGCCGCCACTGAAGGAAGCGGGAACGATACGCGGTGTCTGATCATCGACCGGCATTGTGATGCGCTCGAGGACGTCAAAGGTCGTCTTGTCTGTGGCGGGTAGGTCCACCGCTGGAACCCCGCTGGCGGCCAGCGCGTCGAAGAGCTGTGCCGCCGATACCCCGGCGTCCAACAGTTCATCCACCACAGCCGTCAGGCGCAGCGGGGCGCCGTGGACAAACTCCAAGCGCACGAAGTGCAGATAAAGCTGCCCACCGTCTGGAGGTAAGAGTTGGTCCTCGCCGTGGATGGTGACTCGATAACCAGTGTGGGCGCGCGTTGTCTTGACTTCCACGGCAGTTAGCCCGCCACGGAAATCATGACGTTGGCCAAAAGGGCCCGACCAGAAGCCGATATCAACACGCCCAGAGTTCTTTACGGCATCTCTCACGACAAGAAGTTCCCCGAGGGTTGCCGCAATCTTGTCCAGGCCCGGTGGTCCTGATGGTGGAACAAGGAAGTTCTTCCAACTTGCGAGAACGCTTTTCACAGCTTCTGCAGGCTCCTCCGTTGCGGCAGCTATCCGCTGGATGACTGCTGAGGCGAAGTGGTCGAAGACCTCAGACAACGACGCGAAGAGACATGTGATGTCGAGGACTCGGATATCCCGGCCGGCGATCCGCAGTGGACGCGTCGAAACCGCCAGGGTTGTAACACCTGGGTCAATTTCGGTTTCCGATTCCGTCTGCAGGATGAGGTGTTGGCGTGAGTGTTCATCCATGGCCACCCAAGCGCCATCGACCGAGTCGACGCCGAGTGTGACCAAGCCGCGGTGTTCGGCCGTCCCATGTGTGGCGAGCGCTGCGTATGCAAGGCGGACTTCGTCGATCACGAAAGTTCCGCCTCAGACTCGACGGGTTCGTCACCTTCGTCGGGAACCTCGACTTCGACGTCGGGCATGGACGCGACGTCAGCGGTGACGTATTCGACATTTGCTCGTGTGGAACGGCTTTCGGGGAACACGAAGCCAACTCCGATTACGTGCTCCGCGGCGCCCAAAGACTCACGTGTCTTGGCCGTACCGCGAACGGGTCTGCTGTCCTTCGACACTGGGTACAGGAGGAGGAGACCCGACCCATCTCCGTAGCCGCCGCGCGCCGGAGCGCTACGGAACTTCGCCAATTCAGCGGGTTTGGTCTCCGCTGTCAGCGCGCCATCCGGGAGTCGAATATCGATGACTCGATCGTGGCGGCTCATCAGTGCTTTGATGTCAGCGTAGGTGTTGGTCCCAATCTGGAGGAGCCTTGCGCGGTTGATGCAGCCGATTTGGCTACCGGTGCCCAGGTCGATGGATCCCAAGTAGTCCGAATCGGCCGCACGACCCATGATCGCGACATTGAAGCGGAGAAGCTCTCCCTCGTCGCGCCGGTCCAGGATGTAGCGACTAATCAGCGGGCTGTCGAGGTCGCGGCTGTTCTCATGGAAGTGGTACATCGACAGGAAGCTGACGATGTGTTGCGAATCAATGCCTTCGAAGATTGCGATTCCGTCGCGTGGAGTCCATACCTTCTCGGATTGGACAGTCGCGAGAAGCGTCTGTGCAGCCTTGACATTGTCTGCCAACCACTCTGGGTCGCGGTGGTTGAACAGGATGGTCTGGAGGCGGCGGCCGGCGTACGAGGCCTCTGCTGTGCGTGCGTGCTGCATTTTGGCGGCAGAGGTTATGGCCAACGCGGGGTGCGTACGAATCCTTACGCCAAACTGCTCCGGGGTCAGATGTTCGACCTCGAGCCGCTCCACGTCATAGCGGATCTCCTGTTCGACGGTAGCGAGATGATGGAACCAACCGCGCATTTCGTCAGTCATCCAAATGCGGGTCAAGTCTGCGTAACCGTTTCGATAGCCGAACCAGCGGCCCATCTGCAGGAGCGTGTCGTAAGCCGACGCGGTGCGGACGAAGAACGAGACCGCCAGTCCTTCCAGGGTGAGCCCTCGGGAGAGGGTGTTGCCGCCGACTGCGACGATGACGCGCGGATTGGCATCATCGAACGACAGGCGCTCCGGGCTCCTGGAGTTGTCGACGATCACCTCTGCCAATTCGGCCACCGCGGGCATCACGCCGACGATGTCCTCCCAGCTCACGTCCTCGAGGTCGAAGTCGGCTGCTGGGACGCGATCACATTCCGTTTCCCATTGCACGCGGAGCGTCTCCAGCAAGGCCGCGTCACCGCGCTTCAGGCGCTTATTGAGTAGCTCTAAATGGTCTCGGATGGCGGCTGCAGTTCGTTCGTGGACGTCAATGTGTTGCGAGGTGTGGACCAGCGCGGTTGCGTGGGGATTTCCCTTGCCACGGAGGCTCCGGGCAGCCGTGCTCAACAGGAAATAGCGCAAGGCCTCGTCGAGGCTGTCGGTCACCCGTGGATCGAACTCGTGCCGCTTAGCTGCACCCTTCGGTTTGAGGTCATCCAATTCGTCGACGCCAACGGACCGCACGAAGTCATGTCCGTCGTCGCCGACGTCGGTTGCATCGAAGTCCAAGGACTCGCGGCCAAAAATGGCTTCCGGACCGATGTATGGCAGTGGGCGCGGGAGGTCGACGATGAAGTCCCGCGGGTAAAGATCCTGGTAATCGCCTGGGTCGATGAGAACATTTGCGAAGGGGGTTGCCGTGTAGCCAACGTAGGCGGATTTCGGAACCTTGTTGACGATGTCGCGGATAAGACCGTTGATGCGCGAAGGCTGCCGATCGGGTTTGGCGGTGTTGACGGTCGCTTGATCGGCCTCGTCGTCGATGATCAGAACGGGGCAGGCGGCAAGCACCTCGGGACGCGCCGCGAACAACCATTTCTTGAGGGCCCGGAGTCGCGGTCCGTTCTTTTTGACCACCGCAAGAACGCACTGGCGCTGGGTTGACAGCAGGGCATCGACGTTCGCGGTCGGTCGGAAATCCTGCTCGTCGGTGAGACGGTGCCAGATATTGCTGTTGCGTTCCCATAGTTGCTCGTTCAAACGATCCTGTGTTTGTTGCCGAAGGGCGTCATGGATCCCCGACAGGACGATGAACATCCGGTAGCCGGCATCGGCAGCTTTAGCGATTACGGCGGTGAAATTGGTGGTCTTCCCACTTTGGACGTAGCCGAGAACCAATCCGCAGCAATGGTATTCGCCATTCCCGGCTGGATTCGGGAGGTTGGCGACAACTTTGGTTGACGACTTATCGAGGTCTGCAATCATGTCGTCGTTCCAACCCTCGTCAGTGAGGATTTCGACGAGCGCCGCCCAGTTCTTATCCGCTGCTCGCGGTCCTGGATACCAAGACTCGATGTTGCCCGCAACCACCGATGTTGGGATCTGAGCGTTGCGGATCCGTTCGTTCAACTCGCGAATCCGGTGAGCGGCAGCCTCTGCCTTCCGCGGGTCTCCCGTTTCGGAGAGCTCGGCAACCGCCTGTTCCAGAGACAATGAGGGAGTGTCACGGATGATTCGCGCCAAGGCCCGGACATGCGCGTCCTCGGCAGCCAGATCGTCGAGATTTTCCGGGCCTTCGATGGTCAATTCCATCAGCTCTCCTGAGCGTTATGACTTGAGCTGGGCAAATAGAGTTCGGGAAATACCTGGGCGATGATTCCCATCAGTTCGCCGGCGCGTTGCTGATCGATCTGTAGGACTTGGCTAGTGGTCCCATCCGACGCATAGGTCTCCAGTTGGAGGAGACCCCCGGACTTGTCGGAAGTCCATCCGCATTCCACGCGCGTCTTGTAACTGACGGTTCTGTCGCTTCGGTACCTGAACCCCGTGATCAATGCCATCGCTAACGCCCCCCTGGCTAAAGGTCCCCGGGCTAGCACTGCCCGCTCCCTGTTTTGCGAGTCTCTCTTCCCGTGGAAGATACCGCGGGGCAACGACAGGATGGACGATTCCGAGACTGAGCAGTAATTCCGCTTTGTGGACGAGGCACCGCCCAAGAAGTCGCACTCGCCGGCCGCCGGAGTCTCACAATTCGCACTTGGTGCTGGGGAACCGCGAGTTGTTGCGCAGATGTTGTGCATGTCAAGCAAAAAACGCTCTGAGCTGGTGGTCCCGGCTGGGATCGAACTAGCGGGAACCAGTGGGAACGCGCAGGTAAGCCGTCCGGGACGACGCCGACGCTGGGTGTTGCTGTTATTCAGCCCATGCCCGACTCTGTATGGAGACGGCGTTTGCCGGAAGTAACGACATGGGAGGTTCATAGCTCGAGATGCCCGGCAGACCGCAGCTCCGTATCGGCGCCCACGGGAAGATCACCAGGATCTACCAGGGTGACGGTGTCTGGTTGGCTCGCTGCCGCTACCGCGACCTCGACGGCGTCACCCGGGTCGTTCAACGGGTGGGCCCGGCCGACGAGCACGATAAGCGTGGCAAGCTCGCCGAGGACGCCCTTGTCGCCGCGATCACCGAACGCCGGCGGATGGCGATGGCCGAGGATGTCACCCTCGACACCAAGGTCGCTGATCTCGTGGAACGTCACCTGACCCGACTGGAGGAGGAACGTCGCTCCCCCGCCACCATGTCCACCTATCGCTACAACGTGACCAAGCTGAAGAACTTCATCGGCGGTTTGCGGGTGGGCGAGGCCACGGCGGCCCGCGTCGATGCCGCGATCAGATCCATGAACAACGCCCACGGCCCGACGATGGCGCGCCAGTGCAAGACCATCCTGCGCGGCGCCCTCCAGTTGGCCGTCATGGCGAATGCAATCAGCACCAACCCTGTTCGCGACGTCCAACCCATCAAGCTGAGAAACCGGCCGAAGGGCGCACCCGCCCTGGAGGCAAATCAGGTCGGGACGCTGCTGAGGAGCCTTCTGGAGTCGAAATACTGCCAAGAGTTCGACCTGGCGGACCCGATCATCGTGCTGATGGCCACCGGCCTGCGTCGCTCCGAACTGCTCGCGCTGCGATGGGAGGACTTCAACGCCGAAGAGGCGACCCTCGCCGTCACCGGCAAATTGGTGCGGGCAAAGGGGGTGGGCGTTCAGTGGCTACCGGAACCCAAGACCGACGCCGGTTACCGGACGGTGCCGCTGCCCAAGTTCGCCGTGTCCGTGCTCCAGGCCCGACGGGCCCGGGAGTTCCTGGGTCAGCAGCGGTTCATCTTTCCCTCCACCGTCGGCACTCTGCGCGATCCGAACAACCTCGGCAAGCAATGGCGCAAAGTCCGCGACGACCTGGGGGTGCCCGAGGTCACCAGCCACAGCTTCCGCAAGACCATCGCCACCCTCATCGACGACGAGGGCCTCTCAGCCCGGATCGGGGCCGATCAACTCGGGCACTCCAACGTCTCGATGACCCAGGACCGCTACATGAAGCGCGGCCGCGTTCACCAGCAGGTTGCCGACCTGATGGACCGAACGGTGGACATAAACGATGAATAAACGATGACTCAGCCGCCGAATTTCGAAAAAATACCCTCTGACGTGGGGCGGGCGGGGCTCGAACCCGCGACCAACGGATTATGAGTCCGCGGCTCTGACCAACTGAGCTACCGCCCCGTGCACCACCGGCGCGCTATGAGCCTAGCGCCCACATCGCGCGTGCTCGGGCCTAG
>Ga0210003_1000455_pt1 | contig 37421 bp, 52 predicted proteins | sample LantaG_FD_182804 | JGI IMG/M metagenome (GOLD analysis project Ga0210003, IMG submission 182804) | Deep subsurface microbial communities from Baltic Sea to uncover new lineages of life (NeLLi) - Landsort_02402 metaG (SPAdes) (version 2) | ecosystem: Environmental > Aquatic > Marine > Oceanic >...
AAACTTATCACAAAGCTTACATCTGTAAACACCATCTTTCACTGAATAGTCATCTGTCTCTTCATCTGGGAAGCTTTTCTTATCAGGACGTAATGGAGGGTTTGTAATTGACTTGACGTTAACATCTTTCATTGGTGATGTTGAACAAACAACAGACTCTTCAGGATCAGGAGCCAGTATAGGATGGGTCTTCCCTTCAGTATCCAGAACAGTTCTTGTAAGCTGTCCTTTTCCGCAGAATCTAGAAAACCATTGTTTGGTTGTTCCTTCTCCTGGTCTGAACATTACTTGACCACCTCTGTCACAAGGCAGAAAGATTGGGAAGGCGTTTAGGTTTATAAATTTGAATGTCTGTGCCATGATTCTATGACTCCTTGTCTACTGTCACAACTAGTTACTTTGTTATACAAGATAGGATATTGTTTCTCAATTAGTTGTCGATATGTAATATACAAAAAAAGAGCTGAGGAAATGAATCCTCAGCCCTTGATTTTTTCGACAACCTTCGGTTTAGAAAGGTGCGCCTGTCTGCGTGATATTACCTGTGGCGTACATGCCCGAATTTACTACCTTGAGACCTGTTCTCATCCCCATTCCCTTACGACTGATCATATCATCAAGCGTGATAGTACCAGTTGTGAATAACTGAAGGTAAGGAGCATAGATATAACCAGTGTCAAGGAAGCTTGTTCCTTTGTGACCCATCAGGAATTCACCATCAGGATAAGTTGGATCTTTGTAAAGAGCAAATTCACCGACCTGGCCAATCTTTCTTACGCCTGCCATACCGGAAGGACTTGTTGATCCTTCAGCAGTGCCCTTGAACTTCGAGATAGTCTCAAGTACGTTGCAAGTGTCAGTAGAAGCAACAATCCAGTTACCGACAGATCTCTGAGTCCTGTCGAAGATCAGATTCGACTGAGCTACCAGAGCGTCGTAAACGGACTCTTTGTGCCAGATCCAAGGAACGCCAGCAGGTGGTGTACGATCCCAAGTGACCGAACCAGCACCAGCAATCTGCCTCAGGTGACGGATAATCTTGTAATTGAGCTCTTTAGCAATCTCGTTAGCCATAAATGCAACTAACTCAACTTCAGCATTGATACCATGGTAGGCCTGGAAATCCTGCTGTGCTTCAAGCGACCAACGAGCGCGTAATTTCTGGGTCCTTGCTGTAACAGGAGCAGAAGTCAGCTGGAGGTCTATCTCAGGAGTACCTTCATTGGCCTCTGAGTTGTATTCGTATGTACTTGTAATGGAATCGCCATTAGGAACGTTAGAAGCAAACGTAACGTCGTAAGCACCAGTACCGTAGTTAACGGTATTAGCACCGCCAGCGTCAACATCACCGACTAAGTTACCAGCTCCATCATCAGTAGCTCTCATGTCACCATCAGTTATTACGAGAGTTGCAGGACGAACAGGAGTGTAGGCTAAATTACCAGCATAGTTGGCTGTAGCGCCATCGCCAGTGCCGTTAGGCTCTTCCTGGACGATTTCGTCTGTGTAATGGTAATTGCGAGAAGGACCTTGACGTACGTCGTACATCTTGGAACCCTTCTGAATGTTACCTTTGCTTGATCCATAAGTAACATCGAAGTAAAATACAAGACCTGTAGGAGCGTCCAGAGGACTTACCGTTACGAGATCTGCGGCAACTAAGTTTGCCATCACAGCTCTAAGAACTGGGAATACGAACTTTTCGAAAGAACCAACCTGCAACGTGCGAGTGGACTCTTCGAGCTGGGCTAACCACTGGTATGTGTTTTCGTACAACTGCGCCATTATAGCACGGTCATAGTCATCAGTGATACCTTCCATGAAGTCTACCTGTGCGCTTTTTCCGAAACCACGGATTTTGTCGCCAGGAAACTTCGACCAACGTTCGGAAAGAACCGAACCTTTTGCCATTTGGCTCTCAAGCATCTGTTTTACATCTGACATGATATTTCCTTTTTAAAGTCAGGATATTAAAAGAACTAATTGTGAACCGCCTTGTTCACGCTTCTGTTAATAACCAATTCGTTATAGTTATACTTTTTACTTGTTTATAGGAACTACTTGTTTCAATAAATATGTACAAAGCAAGAACCCGGAAGTGATTAGGATCCAGGTTCTTGCCAACCCTATTCAATCAGGGGAGGAATGAATAGTTACTTATAGCCTTTTAGCAACTGCCGACATAAGATTAGCAGGTGCCACTGGTTTTGCTTCTTCTACAGGTGCAGGTGCTGCTTTGCCACGAAGTCTTTTCTTAAGATCTTTCGACTCTGTAGTAATCTCTGCAGGTTTTGCTTCTTCTACAGGTGCAGGTGCTTCTTCTACAGGTGCAGGTGTTTCTTCTTCTGCAAGAATTCTCTTTGCACGTACCTTGGCACTTTCGATTGAAGCCTCATGAAATGCTTCAGTTAGTGATGCGACACTTTCTACAATTTCTTCTTGCTCTGTTTTTACTGCTGCTTCTGTTATTACCTTTTCTGTCTTGACGCCTTCAACTACAGGCTCGTCAGCAGGAGTAACTTTCTTTTCACCTACAAGCTTGTGTATAAGTTTTGTAGCCGCTTTAACGCGCTTGCCTTCGTGAAGAACATCTTGTTCAAGACCTTGAACTTTTTCAACAAGACCAGAAATCAATTCTTTTGCAGCATTGTAACGAACTTCAGGAATTCCAGTTTTGGAACTCTTAAGTCTTTCAGCAAGCCCTGCAATCAATTGCTTTGCTGCTTCATATCTTTCTGTAGGAGTTGCTGACGATAACTTAGTTTTAAGATCGTCATTGTCCTTTACCAGAGCCTCAACCATAGCTTTCATTCCGTCCTTCATCTCATCCTCCTGTATTTCTGTTTGAGCAGTTTTAACATCTTTATATTTAACAAATATATCACTTTCACCAAACGCTGGCTCGAGCAATCGAACTACATATCCGCCTTTGCCTTTTGTACAAATCCTGACAAGAACATCATCTTCCTGCTTTTCTACAAACTTGATAATTTCAGGAGGGCAATTCTCCTTCACGCAATTCAAAAGATTCTTTGGTGTCACTGTTACAATAGATCCATCTACTAAATTCTCTACTTGCTCCTTCGTACTTTCGCTAAGGTTGCAAGGAACAGGTTTCGTAGATTCTTCTTTCTTTGGTTCCTTCTCTTTTGGCTTATCACTAGTAATGCCTACTTCTCTTTTCATAATCTCATTAGTAAGTACACGACTAAGTGTTAATGCCTGGCTCTTTAACTTAACAGCTTCCTCATCATCTACAGAAGCAAGCTGATCTATAAGGTTAATACCTCTCTGCAGGACAGGAATCATTTGTGTAATATCTTTATCACCTCCGACAGAGTCTTCCATAGATCTGACAACTTCTTCAGCTTCGGGTTTCCAATCAGCTGCTTGTACTGTTGTCGTTGGAGTTACATCAGTAGTACCTCCATCATCTACAGCGCCAGGAAGTGCTGAACCTAAATCACCTGCTTCACTTATTGCTCTTGGATTAGCTTCAATTACGCTTGGCATGTAAACTGCATCCCATGTGTCAAGCTCGTAGTCATCCTGAACAACGTCAATACCGTCAACACTTCTGATATCGCCTCTTCCACGTGAGGATACACCGCACTGTACTTTTGCTTCATGCAAGGCTCTGAGAATATTTCCTCTTGGAGTTTCAAGAATCTCATATCTTCCCATCACATAGTCGCCTTCCTTTACTGTTTCAGGAAGTTCCATTTCTTTGATTCTTGCTTCTGTAAGATGCTCTACCCATGCATCTGTTATAAGATGTGAAACTCTTTCAAGATGTGTATTACCAGATTCAGGATGCTCAAGCTCTCCTAAAACCGATCTTGACTTCAAACGTAAACGGAAAGGAGAGGACTCACCAAGATTCTTCTCCCATACAGTTTTGGGATAACGTCTGTTGTTCTCATTACGTGCATTAACTTTACCAAAAATACCTTCAACAACAATTACATTCTTGCCAACAATTGAAGACTCTACAAGCTCAGGCTTCTTTGTAGGTATGAATATTTGTGGCGCATTGGTTTCGACTAATCTTTTCATTATATTATTCCTCTCATTGTTGTCCTATAACTCAGGAAATGGTATAAAAAGCTTTGTTGCTAGCACACCTAATACAACACCAGCACTAATACCAAAATTTGATTGTAAAGCTTTTCCTGCCATCTCTAAAGCTGAAGCCCAAAATGAAGCATCTTTTACTGGATATTGTTCTGCTAGCTTATTGGCAATATCTATTCGTAATTCTACTTGCTTATCTAAAGGCATCTCTTTTCCTTGGGCTACGTAGTCATCTAGATATCTTATGAACTGTACATCGCCTACATTGCCGATAGCCGCAATCGCTCTGTCTGCTTCTGCTTTTCGATTCTTATCAAGCTTACTTCCTGCAATTTCGAATGCTTTTCCTACACCTGCAGTAATTGCAGCGCCTGCCAATCCACCTAGAGACATTTTCCCTAACCACGAAATAGAGGCTTTGAGGAAATCAGGAACATTAGCAATCTTCTCTCCAATCGCTATTATTGCTTGCACTGTTTCTTTTGCAATTTCACTAATAGTACTATCTTGTACTATTGTATCAATAGCTTTTTCAATCGCTGCATTTTGTGATTCATCTAACATACTATTCTATATTACCAAGTAAAAATTCATCAAAATCATCAAACCCTGCATCGTTAAACAACTGCAATGCAGTCAACAGATTGTCTGACGCTTTGGCTTTCTTAAATACCTCAGCGCCTGCCTCATCTACTTCAATAGCTCCTTCGTAGTGAGCAAGAAAATCATCAATCTTACTCTGTAAAGATGATTGTGAACTTGTATCTTCAGGCTCTTCAACTTCGGATCCAGCCTCTACATCCTGTTTTGTACTGTCAGCTTTGCCCATCCAGTAAATTAACTCTTCGAAATCATTTGCAGTAGCTTCGGTTCCTGAATCTATCAGGTCAGGAATTAGGGTGTCTTGTAAAAAAGTTACAAACTCCTCATCTGTCTTATTATTCTTAAGAAGCTCTACACCCTTTTCAAAATCATTGGCTGTCTCAGTCTTGCCAGAATCTTTCAAATCAGGAATTAAGGTAGTTTCAAGAAAAGTAATAAAATCATCAGCGGTATCAAAGTTCTGCTCAAATTGAAATGATCCTTTCTTCTTCTCAGTCAAGATTGCTTTGATATTCTGTCTACTAGTATGCATTAGAATCTAACCTCCGCTGGTGTTTTACCGTAAGCTTGAGCCTGGTCCATTGAAAGTGGTTCCATTTGCATATTCACCAAATCCAACTTAGCGGCTTGAAAATTCCAAATGTACCCAAGAAAACCAAGCTCTTCAGGTACTTTCAATAGATGTAAGTATTTTTGCGCTGTCTCACTATCAAGAGCATAACTATCCTGGTTAGGCAAGATGACTATGAATTCATCTGACCAGGGTTCTCTGGTAACAACAATATAATTACCTACATCAATTGGAGGAAGCTCATTCATATCTATCGCAATTTTGAATCTTTCGGAGATGTGCCGTTCGTGGCTTTGCTTTTTCCTAATCTACCTCTAATAGTTCTTCCCTTTTTAACTGGTGCGCCAAATCGAGTATCAGAAGAGGATTCGTCTTTGTTTGCCTTCTTTACCTTCTTCTTTTTCTTCTTATCGGCATCTGATGTCATCCCACAACCTTCAAGAATTTTACTGTAGACGGTATCAAGCTCAGACTCTTTTAAATTAACAAGATACTCTCTGTTTATGTTGGGCCACAGCTTGTCCATTTCTTCACTAGACAAAGTGTTTAGTACTGTCTGTGATTCGTTAACCAGCATTAGAGGATAGTCAGGATCGGTATGAGGGAAAAGATCAATTACGTAATCTGCATCTGACTTATCAAAAGCATCAACAAGTTTCTCAACAGCTTCTTCTTTTACGGAAACTTTACGATCTTCTGTTGAAGCATCTTCTGCTACTACTGGGATGGTGAAGAATACTGCTTCCTGTTTGAACTTAGCAGCATTGTGTAAATCAACAAGACAAAGTGCAGATAGTGTCTCAAAAACAGCTTCAGCCTGCTGTGCTGGAATTGACCATTGCACAACATCAGCTCCATAAACTTTCTGCATAACTTTTAGAATAGCATCAGGATCTCCATATACAAGAGCCTGCATCGGATTCTCAAATTGTTTCGTGTAAGGCTGTAACTTAGGAAGAACATCTTCGATTGTAAATTCTTTTACTGTACCATCCTTCGTCTTGATAATAACCTTGGTGTAGGTTGCTGGAACATCAGCTTCACCAATGATATCCATAAGCATAGGAACAGGCATCCCTGCCATTGCAAGAGAGTAGTCTGTGATTTTTGCTTCTGTCTTTATGTTCTTCATCATGAAAGGCCAATACTTGTCAGCACTGATCATGCGTTCTTTTGCTTCTTCCTGAGCATTATTATAGAAAGAAACCATATTGTCAAAAACCTTCTTTGTAGCTCCCATCAGATCAACAACTTCTTTATTATCTTTCATTACAGTTCCTCTATTGTTCTTTTCGTTATCTGAAATTCTTCCACATCGGTTGTTTCAACCACTGCGCCTTTATCTTCCCATCTTTCGTTAGATTCATCCCAAATAGCTGTTCCGCTTAAGCGATCTATTGAAATTGAAGTTTGTCCATCATCTTCTACGATGTCTGAGCAGGTTTTTGCTGTTATGTTTCTATCCATTGCCCAATTGTAGACAGGCATCTCAATACCTTCTTCTCCAGCTTTTTTCTTTTTCAGCTTTTCTCTATAAGCAGCAAGGTTCATGTTTTTAGAAGTAGCTCCGGCAGGTGCTTCAGGTTTTGCTGTTCCAGGAGCTCCAGGTTCGCTAGGAGTATGTAGTTTGGCTGATTCCTCACTAGCAGGTTCTTTTGGTTCGTCTTTTCCAAAAAACCTTTTCAATTTCTTCTTCGCTATCTCCGCCCCTTTGTAACCGGCGGCACCTGCTACTGCGGCAGTTCCTAAAACACCTAGAACTGTAGCGCCTGCTCCTACTTCATGCACTTTCTTCTTCTTTTTCTTTTTGTCGCCTGGACAAGATCCACAGCTTTCTGCTGTTGGAAAATTCTCATCCATTATATTAAGAAGCAAATTAAGATCTTCAACATTATCTACACGTTTATTTATGTTAGCACGAACTTCAGCAACTTCCTCTGCCGATGGTTCATCTGCCATGGTTAGCATCGCCAGTATTTTCATGTAGATAGCATCAGCCATCATAGATTGGAATTCAGGATTGCCTCCGCTTAAGCTGATTCTTCTTGCTTCAGACTTAGGAGCTGTTATTGGTTTCCCTTCAGCCATGTCACCTATGATAGATTCAATGATCTTACGCATATTCACTCCCTTCCTCACGAGCCTTCGGAGGATACTGTACTAAGCTGGCGTAGATGCCTTCCTCATTGTCAGCAGCAAGTTTAAGTCTTACATACGCACTTGCTGAAGTAAAAAGAATAACTACGTAGCTTAAAGCAGGGACTGTTACGGAAGTTTGTCCTGCTAAAGAATGTGTTGACAAAAGAACAGTGGCCCAAGTACTGCCGTCAGCACTGTCATCAACACTAACAACTGAGTCAGATTCTGAATCATTACGCATGAGAAGCGCTGCTCCAGCAAAGTTGATAGGGTAATCACTGAATATGTTTCCATCTGTATCTCTAAGAACGAGCTGATTACGCTCAATACGTTCACCTGACATGATTAATCCTCCTTGGTCTTATCTACATAAGGTCTATTTGAAAAACTTGTTTGGACAACAATCCAATCACAATTACCTTCACAATTTTCTGCAATATCTTGACTCATCCCCGACTGTAAAGCTTTCATGATAGCCGCTCTGAGCTTTTCACTTATAGCTTCTTTATTGAATTGAATATGAAACTGCTTAGCACTGGAAGGTTGCTTATCCTCAGAAAAGGATTCGATTTGAACATCGCCTGATAACTGAATTGTTATAGTCTCTTCAAATGGAATACCTTCAGACAAACCTTCTGATATGAGTGTTTGTGAAGAAGGGTCAGAAGGGCAGTCCACAGGAACAGCATTTTCTGTTAAGATAGATTTTAAATTTTTACGTGTAGTTTCCATATTACATGAAGTATTTATTAAGAACTCTGTCAACCTGGTCTTCTATGGAATTGCCTTCAGCACCTTCTTCTCCGCTTTCCATTGGCATATTACCAAGATCAGCAGGGACAGGAGGAGGAGTAGTTAGATCTGGAACAGGAGCTTCAGGACTAGGAGCTACAAGCGGTTCACTTGTAACGGCTACTGCGGCAACATCTTTTTCTACCGGAACTCCTGTTCCCTCTTTCAAAAACTTGACAAGACAGGTTTTTGCTTTAGCTAAATCGATTTTCACTTTGTCACTGTTAAGACTTAAAGCACCATCGTCCTGAAAAGCTTGTATTACCAGCTCCAGCCGATCTACAGGAATACCAAGATCTTCTGTTGCGCCGAATAACTTAGCATTAAAAGATGCGAAATCACCTTCCCAATCTTTCTTTTCTTCAGCTTCTGTTAAACTTCTAGGAGTAGGGGCTTCTTGTTTGCTTTCTGGATATGCTATTGGCGAGTCAGGATCACGAAATTCTCTGTCTTTATTTTTCCAAGGCCTCTTCCTTGCATTTTTTGGTGCCTTTTGTTTTTCCTGCTTCCAATTAGTCAAGCCTTTAATCTGCGCTAATTCTTTCTCTGCCCAATTAACTGTTCCTGCATCTGGACAATGTGCAATGCAAAGTTTCAGAAGCAGTCTATATTCTCTTGGAGTAGGTGTAAGATCGTCATATCTGGCTTCTCTAAGACTTGGACCTACTTTAACAGGAGAATGTATCTTTATAGGGCGAGTCAAAAGAGAACCCATAACGTCGCCTAACTCCTTACCATCCTCAATCTGCTCGAAAGCTTTGGTGACTCTATTTTCGATACTTTCTTTTTTCTTTTTCTTAGTAATCTGAAGATCTTCATCATCAATTACTTCTTCATCACCAGGTATTTCTTCTTCACCAGGTATTACTTCTTCATCACCTGTGATAATTTCTTCATCTCCACCAGCTTCACCACCTCCAGCGTCGATAGGATTCTCTAATGGTGATGGTTCAGCTGAAAGATCCATTGAAGGAATATCAGGACCAACTTCTCCACCTTCACCTGGGGAAGTAAGCACAGCGGAAATTGCATACTGGGACTTACAGACAGGACAGGTCATTGAGGCATCTTCGGATAATTCACCAGTCTGTTCTACACTTCTCTTTGATCCGCAATTTGGACATTCGAATAACTTTTTCATAATTAATCCTCAGGTACAGTCTTTTCAGTACCAGCAGGAACTCCTCCTGGTGTTTCAGAATCATCCACTTTAATTACACCACCAAGCTCAATCTGAACTGGTGCACCACTATAAAAATCTACATTAGGTGATAAGACCTGTAATTCAACAATCCAGCTAAACTCCTTTGGATCTGTGCTGGAACGATACAGACGAGCTTTAATTATAGAAGCTTGCTCATCACCAGGTGCTGTTTCGACATCCATGGTAATTTCATCTACTAACTGCTCTAATTTTTCTGTAGGGGCATCTGCTGCAAGATACATCTTTATCATATTGCCCCTTCTCTCATAGCCTTTATAGTAATCGAAAAGCTTAAGAGTAGCAATAAGTATCATTACATCAGTCATTGCCCTGCCTAAATCTGTTTCAGGATCTAAGCCTACAAGTTCGTCGAGAGCCTTATCAGGAATGACTTCTGCCTCATACAAACGTCTGATTACGTTATTCAACACATCTGCTGAAACGTCCCAATGTTTAGTTGTAGATTGGTTTTCCATATCAGTAATAGTTATACGTAACAAAAGAACGTTTGAAAACAAGTTTACTTCCACACTTGTTTTTTATTTTTAAGAATTGTTTAGATTGGGGAAGCTCCTACGGGACTTCTTGGACCACTAGCATCGAACTCAGCCTTGTCTATGGCACGAACAGCGGAACAGGTATAAAGGATAACATCTGACGATATAGTTGTATTTTTGGATGTTAACATAACTGATTCTCTTTTATGTATTTCCAATAAGTATCAGACAGTAATACATCTTAATAATCTCTCATACACTCTGTTTTTACTTACAATAGCAAACAACGAATCATTCGAAATACATTCAAGAAATAACAAAATTTTTTATATTCTCTTGAATATAACTTTGAGGGCGAAAATAAACCGCTTCCTTAGTGGCATCTTACATATCTGCGCGTATACTTCTGCTTTGATCTCTGAACCTTTTGTCTGCAGAATATCTATTATCATCTTCTTCATTTTCTTCTGTGCTGATCCACTCATTATATTATCTTCCTATATCTTATGATTCTAATAGCTCTTTTCAACTTACGAATAGCAGGGTAAAGTCTAGGCCAGGAGCATATAGGACATTTTCGCTTATGCTCTCGGAGCAGAGCACAATGATCAATGATTCTAGGATCAAGACTCTGCTTAAATTCTTTCAACCGCAAGATGTCATTACGCATTAAGCAATGCTCATCCTGGACATCAGGTTTTATCTTGAAAAAAGGAAGTGCCATTTATTCCTCGTATTCTGCCCATCCGGTGACAGTTTCATGGACACGAGCTTTTTCAACACGGACGTTTTTTCCTTCAAGGCCTTGTTTGACAACATCGAATATCTTCTTTGCCATCCATTCAGCTGTAGGATTCTCTTCAACTACGACAACACTATTACCAAGCAATGCCAGATCCTTTGAACCTTCAATGTAATTTGCAGGCATAATAACTGCATGATCCCATGCATCAATTTGAGGACCGATGATATCTTTAAGCTCACCGAAATCAACAACCATATTTGTAGGATCAAGAATTTCACTGATAACAAATATCTCAACTATATATGAGTGTCCATGTATACTGTCAGTGCAGCATTTTGAGTATGCTTCTGCTAACCGATGTGCGCATTCAAACTTAAATTGCTTTCTTATCCTATACATTTAATGTCCACCTCTCTTCTAAAAGTTCATTACAAGTAATATGATCCATTTCAAATAGTCTTACAACTCCTGCAAACTTACTCTCTGTAGTATTATAGTTTAATACAGCTAAAGTTTTCTTATGAATGAAAGAAGGGTCTTTCTTGCTGGTTAGGAATACGTTGTATCTATTTTCGTAAATCTTCTCCACATTAAAGATTGAAAAATCAAAATAATCTAACTTCTCATCCAATTTCGAAAATAAATTTTCTTCAGCCGTTTCCCATTTTGCTTTGAAACCAAGTACGTCAAGACCCTCTTCAAAATCTTCTACTCTTAGATACCGCAGACAAGAAGTAACATCTTGTGTATCTAATCGAGCACTAGATAAAGCGCCTTGTGGACTGAATTTCAATGTTAGAGTTTCGCCTGTCACTTTATGCAATGTTCTTAAGTTAATAGGTCCACCTCGCTTCTTATTGTTCTGAAATGATTTCTAATTTCTACTTCGGTTGATCTACAAGGATTGCCTGGCCTTATCTTCGTAGGATGGAATATCTTAACATCCTTCTGTTCAAGCCCTCGAGGATCACGTCTAGCTCTCCAATGGCATTCAGCATACTTACCAAGATTCTTTATTCCTAGTTTGCACATTCTTGTAAACATAGGCAGCAAATGATCGTCAGCAACTGTAGTATGCTTTTTAGCATCAATGAAAGGAGATCCAAACATTTGCTTCTCTCCCATTACTCTTAACAATGTAGCAGTCAATACCATACAACCTCCTTGTACACCTTCTCCTGGAATGTAAGAAGGTCCTGGATCACCGAAAGCTTTGTGTAATTGCACTTTCTGTTTATTGTAAACAGCTTCCCAATGAGCATTGTTTGCACGGTATCTTCCTAGTAATCCGATATCTGTTGTAGTTATTTCATTCAAGATTGCTTTATCAACTTCAGGTCCAATGAATAATGTGTCGTAATCAATTGATTGAAAATGATTAAATGAATATCTTTCTCTAAAGTAAAGATATGACTCCACCAATAATGTATACAAACCGGAACCCCATCCACAAGATTGTTCGGAAATATAAACCAGATCATTGCTCCAAAACTTAATCATTCTATCTTTGAATTCTTGTTTGGAGTTACCGTCAACTGCGAAGGTTATTAATGTTGTTGCAGGAGACGTGTACTTTGTTGCTGCTTGATATGTATCAATAACAAAATCAATATTGTCATTGCATCTAATACATATCAATAAATCGTACATATAGTTACCTAAAGCACTTTCGAGGTTCCCATCGCATCTTACCTTCGTTAGCAGCATCTTTCATAAATTGAGGAATGTGAGATGACTTTGGTGGTTTCCATCCATAGTAATGTTGGATAACTTCACTGGTATCAAATCCCATTGTGGAAGGAAGCATACCAATGGAAACACCTGTTACATTATGTGCTGCACAAGCAAGACCTGGCATATCTCTAAATCGTGTACATTCCCAATAAGAGTTCCACAACTCAAAGAATTTCTGTGCTCTTTCATTCTTCTTGTACACACAAACTCCTCCTTGAAGAACCATAACGTTGCCTTCAGGTTTGAACATCTGAAGTGCTTGCTGATAGACTTTTGTCTTTAATCGATCTTGAGACTCTTTCAAAGAGTGTATGGGGAATGCAAGATCGCATACTTCAAGAACTTCAAAGGCTTCCATGAATTTATCAGATAAGATTGCTGTGTCACAATCAGTGTACAAAGTTTCTTGGAAAGGTGTATAATTGATCATCAATGTTTTCACATGCCTGTTATGAGAATTGGATAATCCTAAAGACTGTATAGTAACATCCTTTATACGCTTCCATTCAGCACTCAACTGATTCTTTGGGATGTTTGTTACTACATGGACTGGCAGATCTGAATATCTTCTTAGGGCATTTACAGACCCTACACACGCTTTCTCATACTCTTTCCCGAAAACTACGTATTGGTGTCCTCTATCCATCAATAGGTCCTGTGTACTCTGTTCCTCTTTTGAGGATGATGTTGACGAAATGGTCAATTGACATTCCATGCTTAGCTTCAAACATCTGTCTGGCTTCTCTGGTACATCGAAACCGCTTAATAGTTTTCGATCCGAAATGGTATACTAATGAGTTGCCTACACCAACAAAAACCCTGCAACCTTTATCCCATAGTTTCTTTGCTAAATCTGGATCACTTCCCCTCCCTGGAAAGAATTCTTCTGAGAATCCTCCAATACTATCGAAAACATCAGCATGCAAGAATGTAGGAGGCCAAGTGCTACCGCCCATATTCTTGCGCATGGTGTACAGTTTAGGAAGATCATTTAACAAAGCTTCCTCTTGGAATTCATCAACAGACATTCCATAATTGTGAGGAGCTAGACAACAAGGATTGTTTCCTTTGGGTTCTATCATAGTTGAGCTTAACCAACTGAGTTTTTGTATCTTCTGATCTTCAACAAACTTAAAAAGATGTGAATCCCATTTTGGGAGAAATACCATGTCATCGTTAGCAAATCCAATTATTCTTTTAGTTGCTAATTTACGAGCTTCATTTACTGCTCTGCATACACCAGCATTCTGCTTTGTATGGGAATGTAAGATATTCTCTTTGTCTAGATACTGGATAGTTCCATCTTTACCTTCATTGACGTGTACAATAATCTCATGTGGCTGAGCACTGTATTTGCGTATTGACTGAATACATTTTTGAAGATACACCAAATTATTCCATGTAGGAATAATTATACTGATACCATCTTGTAAGTCTGCTAGTAATTCTTGATCATTTTCCATATTCATATCCAAATTTGCTAATCAACAAAGATTCCTTTTCAGCAACCCAATTTCTTGTTTCCTTATCATAATAGCGTATGTAAGGTTTTCTGCCTTTGCGAACTTTGAACTTCTTAGCTGTTCTTATAGCTTCAATAAGATGAGGATCGCAATTAATTGCTTTCCCACATTTGTTAACGAAGTCGTCTGCTATATCAGATTGTGATAAGACATCGTCGAAAATAACAAGCTCATCAATCTGATCAGCAATTTCTTCCATTGACATACTTTTAAATATTTTTAACCACTGTACAGCTCCTGAATAGATGTATCTATGTGTCATCCATCCACAATCAAGATTTGATTGTTTTATTGATTTGTAGAGAGTTGCTGTTGAAGTATGATCATCTTTGAATTTTTCAATAACATCATCTTCAATAACACAATTTGTTAATTTGTAGAGCCATTCCTTGAAATTAGTGGTGTCTCCTCCAAACAATCTCCACTCATGTGCTTTTCTGTTCTTAACATACTCGTACAAAGAAACATACCAATCCCAAGGATTTCTTACTGTGGTGAATTTATAGTAACCATCATAATCATTGTTGATCAATTTACCCATAGCTTTTAAACCCATGTGACCGTCACCATTCAAATTTTTACGAACAGTTCCTGGAATATTGCCACCAAGATACTTTGACATGAAAGTGCCTGCACTCTTTGGAATATGGATATATACGAACTTGTATTTGTGGTTTACCATCATGCTGTTCTGCTCCATGTAGCAACCAAAGCATCCCATCTTCCAGGAACACCTTGAGGATTATGAAATTTTGACAGAATGTCTACTTTAAAACTTTTGCTTACGAAATCCTCTACAGACCAACCACTTACGTGTTCCTGATAAGGGTTGTTGCCTACTAATTCAGGATGTGTAACAATGTCCTGTCTTAAGAAATCTCTTGGAGTGAATAGCAAGATGTTGTCACAAGTTTTCTGTGCCATTGAAATAAGTGCATTTCCTGCTTCTTTGTCGAAATGCTCAATTACATCAAATCCTGTAAACAAGGAATACCCATTCTTATATGTCAATGCTTCTTCAAAAGTATCAAACCATTTCCAAGAATTATCTAAGCAGCAATCTGCCCTATATTTATCAATTGAAACTTTTACAGGTGTGTTTATCCATTTCATTTCTGATGCAACCTGACCGTTACCTGAACCTACATCAACCCAAGAGCAGATATTATTGAAATTGGCTCTGGCATTTACTATTTTTGATATTCTTGACATAGCTATTCCTTCTTATGGCATTCAGGACATCGTGGTAATGTTCCTCTGTGACACCGATGCCAAACATTTCTAGTATAAGGATCAAAGGTACTTCCTGCATCTATAAGTGTGCAATCAGGACGAGCCTTAAACCACTCTGCTGCTAATACACGACTTGTTGGGCCACAGCTCAAAACTACTAAAGCTTCTTCAGGAAAATCGTATATCTTGTCTTTGATTTCATGATATTGTTTCCAAGAATCCCTAGGTTCCAGTTTTATTCGCTTGACCACATCAAGGCACATAGTGTTTCGAATGTAATCTAATTTTTGATCTTTTCCAGAAACCCATACAATTTTCCTTCCTTGTGCATGGTTTTTGAAATCTTCAATAAATCTAGGCCAATGCCCGTTGTTACAAAACAGGACAGCGTAAGTAAGATATGGATATGTTTCAGGAACAACAGCATCAAAGTATCTTCTACATTTTGAAAAACATCGACGACAAGGTTTTCCTTTCCAGTAATTCTTTTGCTCATGTACAAGTGCTTCGTTTAATTTTCTATTCAGCTCTTCAGATACAATCTGATCACCTCTGGCGACTTTAGCACCTACTCGCATAGCGCCCTTCATCTCACCATCATTGAATCGAGCAAAGGAAAAAGGCTCCTTTGCTTTGAGCAAATTCATTATTGTGTTGTATTTATCCATCGCAATCCTTGTGGCTTTTCATATTTGATTATCTCTTTATAGTAATTAATCAAAGGACATTTGGTACGAATGATAAGATCATTTAAGAACTCAATATCATCTGGAAGTAAGTAATCATCAAAACCGTTAACAACACCTCTTCGAACTTTGAAAGTTTCGTCATCATTCAAATCTGCAGGTCTCATCTTGTTAGTGTGAAAATAATTCTCTTTCTCTAGATGCTTCAAGTTGTTAAAATTAGCAAATTCAATTGCATGATCAATAATCTCTTCTGATACTTCATCCTGAATCTCTAAGAACGCCAGCATTCTTTTTATAGTTGTTTTAGGATTCATGTGCATATCCTCGTATCGAACAACTAACACTTCATCAATTTTGTTGATCCACTGATTCCAGATGTTGTAAAATCTGAGTATTTTCCGTATACCATATCGTTTGTCACGTATGAAAGCAGAAATACCTTTGTCATCAATCGGCTTCCATCTTTTTGTTCTATGAAAGTAATACGATACCAGTGTATCTCTTGGATCACGTATAAGAAGAATAACCTTCTTATCAATGTAGTTGCTTTTGTCTTCTTCCAACTTCTTGTATACTAAATGATTAGCTGAATCATCATGGGTCATTGTTATAGGAATGCGACCGGCTTCTTCGCACAGTCGTTTAATATTCAGAAGATAGTACTCAGGAATTTCTTTCTCTGATAAATTGAAAGTTTCATAGATGATCTTAGAAAGGATTATTCGTATCCAGGTTCTGCCATTCTTTGGAAATGATACAAAGAATGCTTCTTTTACACTTTCTTCCAATCTGTACTCCTGTTAAAAGGCTTATTCTTTTTTATTCTTGGCAAGTCTCTATGATGATGCTTACCATAGAAATGTCCTATGACCTTACTCTTTGGACTCCCATACAATTCCTTCGGAAGTAATCCAATAAGAATATCAGAAGAATTCTGAATCATACAGGCTAAACATTGCATTTCCCTACCTCTACCAAAAGCAATCCAAGCAGAATGCCATGACTCGAAGAATAAACTAATCTTCTTACCTTTCTTAAATACGCAAACTCCTCCTTGATGAACTACCAGAGGGAAGTGGCAACGGAACATTATCATTGCTCTTTTGTATATCAGAGGAATGAGCGTGTTCTCTTTATAGGTTAGTACATATGGAAAAGCTATATCATGGAGTTGTAGGTAATCAAATATCTCGTCAATGTCATCTCGTAAAACAAGAATATCAGTGTCAAGCAAAACTGTTTCATCATAAGGAGTATACTTATCAGGTCTTGTCTTGAATTCTCTATTCTGATTATTTGTAGCACTCACGTAAACAAAGTTGACATCACATACTTCATCCCATTTTGGATCTCTTCGCTTCAAATTGGACACGACAGTAATAGGATACTTTGAGTGCATCCTTATGGAGTACGCAGAATGAGCACACTGTCTATCGTACTCTGTTCCAAATGCTGTGTATATGAAGCCTCTAGAAATCATATTTCTTTCTCACACTAGGTTCTAATGTTCTGAAGAACTCTTTGCACCTTGCAATCTCTGTAGTCAACTCTGTGCTGCTTGTAGCATCTACTACTTCATTCAAGCCCGCCTCATTGAGAATATAGTTGATTGTGTCTTTCATATCTAAGAAGTATTCAAATCTATGCGACAAAGTTTTCTTCATGAGTTTGGATTTTCTCCATAATGCTAGATGCACTCCGTGTTCTGGTCTGTTAAAACCTTCGGCTCTCAGAGGATCCAATCCAAAGATGTCATCAAGCACTTCGTAAGTAAACCACTCATCAGATGTCTTGACTAACTTCTTTTCAACTTCTTCAGGATGTCTACGATAGTGCGCCATTATCTCAGACATCTTCTCGTAGTAAGGCTCTACTTCAATGAAATGTAATCCTGAAATTCTTTTAGTACCTGGTCTTATGGCATTACTGAAAGGCAAATTGAGTTTTTCACAATGTGCTACATGCCAATCTTTTAGTGAAGGGATTTCAGGAATGATAACAAAATCAACATCACCATGGTACACATATTTGAAATCTTTGTATTGCTCATATGGGACTAGCCTTCGAACGTATTTACACCACTTACCCATCTCTACTCTGTCTTGACAATAGCCCTCTATAATCTCGTAATTACCGGAAGGCATCAAAGCTAATGCCCTCGCCTCTGCTGCATCTAACTGACCTCCTACAAATATCTTCAGATAGTAATCAGGATAGGCTTTCAATACGGAGTAAATGTACAACGGAATGTATCTTGTATACGAACCAAACACAAATTGAGTTATGCACATTTCATATTTCATTAAGTGACTCCATGACACCTTGGTATACTGAATCTACTTTCGGATTCCAAGAATTGTCGATATGTAATCTGACAGGTGTTTGCAAAGGATTCCATAGTTTTTCGTATCTTACTTTGTTTCTACTGGCGGTCCAAACGAAATGAGAACAGCCACATAAAGAAGCAAAATGTAAAGGTCCGCTTGAAGGACCAATAGCTAAATGACTACTTGCCATTACATCTGCTAGTCTTTCCAATGAGATACCAGTGAGATTGTCTGTGTGGTTAACATGATAAGATGCTGAAGGTATACCGATGGAACACATCCGCAAACCGATCTCACTTAATCTGCCAGCTAATATGTTCCACTTATCAATATGCCAATTCCTAACTTCTTTTGAAGCACCTTTGTTTTGTCCCCAACGGGTTGTCTTATCTACCTTGATGGCTCTAGCGTGCATCACAATATCATATGATAAGGTTGGATCTTCTTTACCGTACTTAATGAATTCCTGATCACCTTTGAGTTTTCGAGGACTGATATGTGTACATCCTTTTATATTCTTGAATACATTCTTAGATTTCTTAGCGAAATTAGATTGTGCTGAGCAGGTGTTGATGTCAGCATCGAAAGGAATGAATTCTGTACAAAAATCTTTGTATAGATATTCTGTACCTGGTCTGCTTGCAATGTATGTCTGATCAAACTTCTTAGACATTGTTCGAAGGAAACTCTGCCAACAGAACAATTCCCATCCAAACTCTCCGATCCAAGGTCCTGCTGTGAGAATATTCATTCTTCAAGTGCTTTGAATACTCGCTTAACGAGCTCTACTTTTCTAAACTTACGTGATTTGAAATGAAGGATCTTTGACTTGTATTTTTTAATAGTCTCAATCCATCTGTCGTTGTTCTGATCTTCAGCATTGTAAATGTTCTTCGGCTTCGGTAGTACTTTGTAAGGACCACCACTTTCATATGCTCTTCTAAGAAGATCAGTATAGGAATACTGTACGAAAGAAACTTTATGCTTCCGAACGCCTTTCTTCTGCATCTTGTACCGTGCTGCTAAAACTTTCCACTCTTTGATAAATTGATGTAGACCAGGACCAACCTTACCAAACCAAGGAGCCGCTGATGCTGTGTTTGCGGCATGAGGAGTCTTCTCAGTTAGTCGTGTAACTGCGATATCAAAATCCTCATCAAATATCTCATCGAATGGTCTGGCAATGTAACAATCGATATCCATGAATACTAATTGCTTGACATCAGGAAATCTTTTGAGGAAATCATCAATTGAAAGTATCTTCCGTTCTACGTTTGTGAGCCAATCATCTGTCTTTGCGTACATTGGCAGCAAAGTAACTTTAGGATGTGGGAATACTATCTTTTGAGTATCAGTGTATACAACAATATGTTCAGCACTGGAGTCCACCCAAGATTTGATAACGAAATCAAAAGCATCGAAATAATTTTCTGAGCAATAAGCGACGATATGATATGACATCTTGTTTTCCTTAATCTTAGATTACTTAGATATGTTCTTACAAGATGCAGAAGTGAGGTGAGTTACCAATTGACATTTAAAACGATATCAAATGTCATTCTGTTATTCAGTTCATCATTTATGTCAAAAGATTGTTCTGGTACAACTTCCAGGGACACACTGTTCCTTACATCATCAGGAGCGTTAGGCTGATTTTCTAAAAATGAATAAACATCTTTTCTCAAGAAATCTATCGCAAGTTCAAACTCATCCTTCGAACCTTCTTTTCGCATATCTGCGGTAAAATTCCCTTCATACGGATTTGAGCTTACTGTTACAACTAAATTTGCTGTTCCTGATGAAGCGGTGTTGGTAGGGTCCTTCGTAGGTTCAATGAAACCAAGCTCATGTTCCTCTGACCATTCAATATCATCAATATCCCATTTAAGAGTTTGCGTAAGATCTTCTGCTTCAATAGATTTCATTGCGTCCATAAATTTTGCAACATGAGATACTGCAGAATGAGAACCTTTTGGTCCTACAGCCATGTTGTCTGCTCCTTTGAGTATCATTAATAGATCTACCTTTTCCTGATCTAAGGTTCCTGCACTAAGAGCATTAGTAACATCTGCTGGTGATAGATGATGTCCTGCTATCAATTCGGAAACTATAGGATCTGGTGTAACACCATATTTAACAAATAACTCTTTCACTATCTTTTCTTTGGAATGTTCAGGAAATGTGTAAGATCCTTTTCTGCTAGAAGAAGGTTCCTGTGTTGCTATCTTCCCGATGTCATGATATAATGCTGCAGACCGTAATTGGTTTTTGTAAGTGTCAAACAGCTTTGAGTAAGTATCAGTCTTGGTAGCACTATCTAATCCTTTAGCAATTTCAGGAAGGGCTTCAATAGCAAGCTTAGTATGTTTCCATACACCTCCTTCGATGTGATAGTCATTAATCAAATCGTAGAATTTGTTAGTTCGGTCACCATGCTGTGTTGCTTTCATGTCTTTGACCATTTGCTGAATAGATTCATCAAGGACATCTGCATCAATCATATCTGTTATTGTTTCTACTCGAAGCATTAGTCTTCCATCCTCAGCATTTCTTTCCACTCAGGAACTCTATCAATCCACTCTTCAATCCATCGATGTATTGCTTCAACACATCCAGAATTGTCAGCTAAAAATTGTTCTAAAGAAGTGCCATATTTAAAACCGCTTTCTTCATAACCAAGAGCTTCTGCTATGGTGTTTAGATTCCTAACACCTGTTTCACCTTCTGTTCCATAAAGATGTCTATCATCAATAAATTTGCTAAAAATTTCTCCACCTGTTAACTCTTCATCCTCATCTTCATCAGATGCTTTGAATTGTGAAGGATCATCAGCATCAGTGCCTGTGTCACCACCAAATGTGTTTGTACTACCATCTTCTGCTAGCATAGGTTTGTATCCAGCTTCACGCATCTTCTGCTCTCGTTCTTCAGGAGTTCCTGTATCAATACCTACTGATTTCAAAGCTATTGGTATAAGCTGATTCAGTACACCAGCAAGCTCCTCACATACATTTGAAGGCACTGACAATTTTACAAGAATTGTACCATCGGAATCTTCAATAATAAGATCTTTTGATGTAACAGCAACATCTTCTTGTTTACGAGTCTCCAACAATAATTTACGTGTAATATCACCTTTCATCACATCTCCTTAACTTACATCAGCCCATTTCATTGCAGTCTGGAGAAGATGATCATAATCACCAGATGTTGCATCAGTTTGGAATTCTTTTACTTCTTCAGGACTATAGCCTGCTTTTTTAAGTGCTGCAGATACCTTTCCTAATATAGAGAAAGCATTGCCATCTGAGCCTACAAGCCTAACTTTCGGTTTTTGCTTCTCTTTAGGAGCTTCTTCTGGAGCTTCTTCAGGAGGTTCTGTTGGAGCTTCTATAGATGCTTTCTCTATGTCATCTGTCTTCCCTGACAAGAATTTTTCAACATCAGAAACCAAAGCATCATTTATTTCGTAGTACTGTCCATCAAGAGAATCCGAGAATTGCGGAATATCAGATTCTACTGTACCGTCACCTCTGCAATTGTCACAATCATACCAAGTAGAAGTATCTGATTCGTCATCGTCCTCATCGTAACCGCCAGCACCTCCACAATGGTCGCATTCCTCTTCTCCAGGCTGTTCGGATTCCTGCTTGACTTTATTGATAAGATCTTCCATTTCTGCAAAAGAAGAATACTCTGCATGCTTGTTGAAAAAATTAACTAGATAATCAATATCACGAGGGCCATAACCGTTATCCCACCATTGCATCCATCCACCATTCTCTACTTGGTAATTCATGTTACCAATTCGAACAGCTGTAGCCTCATTTTCAGGAAGGGCGTTGATAAATTCTTCTGAAGATACTCCTTTTAACTCTCCGCTTTGCCACTTCTTGTACGCTTTGTCCATTAATCCCTGGAACGTAGGGTTCTTTTCTTCTGTAGCTTCATTAATAACTGAGTCTTTTCGTCTTTGGGGTCTTAACATATTACGTATAATATCATTGGAAGTCATGCTACTCTCCTTGTGCAGTTTCTTTTTTCTCATTAAGAATCATATCAATTGCTTGCTCAATTTTTGAGTCAACAAGTTCATCCTCATCAACGAATTCTACTTCATCTGGTGAAAAATGAACTTCTCCTCCATCGTCATCAATAAATAAACCATCTTCTTCATCATAATCACCATATATGTAATCTTCAAAATCAACACCATCTCTATTTATTGCAAAAGGATCAAGTACTCTGGCTCTTCTTTTAGACATTATGGATTCCTTCTGAGTTCGCAAGAACTCTATCAATTGCTTGTTCAATAAGATCATCAGAAATACTTGTTGTACTTTCTAAGCAAACCTTGTACATATGCTGGAACATTATCTTTTGCACATCTTTTTGGTTCTTAGACATATACTCAGGAACTGTTGGCCATCCAAAGGTAGCATCTAAATGTTCATCCACTTGGTCTTCAACTTCCTTACGAGTTTTCGGATGCCACCCTTCCTCTCTAAATACAGTTTCAATATGTTTTTGTATCAACTCTTTGCTTTCATAAGGGTTATTAAAAACTACATCTTTCAAAATACTAAATCTCCTTAACTGAAAATACAAATATGTAAAGGTTCTTCTTCATTGTTCTACATTTAATAGTGCTAACAGATACGTACTCTTATGGAGGAGTTAACTACAATCAAGCAGAGGTATCTGTAGCACCGAGAATATTGTCTGCAAAAATTTTATCTGCGTCCAAGTGGGTCCTGCCGAATTCCTCAAAAGGATTATTACCAATATACACATGACCTCCCACCACGGTATCAGCATCTTTTAAGGTTACCAGCTTATTGAATTGCCCATAGAAGTTACCTTCAACTTCTTTCGGTGCACCTTTTAAATTTGCAACCTTATTAGTGGAAAAGTCAAAACTAACCCCAACCCATTCAGGAGCCCCTTCAAGTGAAGTGAGTTGGTTGTGATGGCAGTAAAAATCACCGCCTACTTCTTTTGGAGCTCCGATGAGGTTATTAAGCTGATTGTAATCACAAAAATAACTTAGCTTTACCTCTTTCGGACCATGTTCTAATGAAGTTAAATTGTTGCCAGAGCAAGTGAAATTCCCAGGTATGTTCTGCGGACAACCTTTAAGTGATGTGAGATTATTATGAGAACAGCTAAAATTACCTGTAACAATCTCTGGAGCTCCTTTGAGAGTATTCAATCCACTGGATTGGCAATGAAAAGTTCCATTCACTTTACCAAAAGAAAAAGGAAGTTCAGATAAATCAGAAAGTCCTGCTAACATAATATCACCTACAACGTCAATCTTACCGTCTGGTCTACGGGTCCAGGACTTTGTATGATTATCCAACCATTCATCATCAAACTTAAAAGGATTGCTGAAAAGAGGATCATTCTCAGATATCAAAAGATCTATTGCTTTGTCTACTTTATCCATCTCTTTCCTTTACGAATGCTCTATATTCTTTATCAGTAAAATTGTCAGAGTAGAATACATCTCCTACTTCTTTAGGAGCTCCTTGGAGTGAGGTGAGTTGGTTGTCAGAGCAGAAGAAATTACCTCCTACTTCTTTAGGAGCTCCTGAGAGTGAAGTGAGTTGGTTGTTGTAGCAGTTGAAACCGCCTCCTACTTCTTTAGGAGCTCCTGAGAGTGAAGTGAGTTGGTTGTTGTAGCAGTAGAAATAACCTCCTACTTCTTTAGGAGCACCTGAGAGTGAAGTGAGTTGGTTGTCGGAGCAGTGGAAATCACCTCCTACTTCTTTAGGAGCTCCTTGGAGTGAGGTGAGTTGGTTGTTAGAGCAGAAGAAACTACCTCCTACTTCTTTAGGAGCTCCTTGGAGTGAAGTGAGTTGGTTGCTGTAGCAGTTGAAACCGCCTGATACTCTACCAAACTGATAAGGTAACTCTTCTAAACCTAATCCTGCTAACATAATATCACCTTCAACGTCTATCTTTCCATCTGGTCTACGGGTCCAAGTACCTTGTACATGCTCATCTACCCACTTATCATCAAACGTAAAAGGATTGCTGAAAAGAGGCTCTTCTTCAGCTATCAAGAGATCTATTGCTTTATTTACTTTGTTTTCCATGAGTTTCCTTTACGAATGCTCTATATTCTTTATCAGTAAAATTTTCAGAGTAGAATACACCTCCTACTTCTTTAGGAGCTCCTTGGAGTGATTTAAGGTAATTGTACGAACAATCGAAATCACCCCCTACTTCTTTAGGAGCTCCTTGGAGTGAAGTGAGTTGGTTGTTGTAGCAGTTGAAACCGCCTCCTACTTCTTTAGGAGCTCCTTGGAGTGAAGTGAGTTGGTTGTCAGAGCAGAAGAAATTACCTCCTACTTCTTTAGGAGCTCCTTGGAGTGAAGTGAGTTGGTTGTAGGAGCAGTAGAAATAACCTCCTACTTCTTTAGGAGCACCTGAGAGTGAAGTGAGTTGGTTGTCGGAGCAGTAGAAATCACCCGATACTCTGCCAAACTGGTACGGTAATTCTTCTAAACCTAATCCACTAATGGTTACATCACCTTCAACGTCTATCTTTCCATCTGGTCTACGGGTCCAAGTACCTTTAACATTGAGATCTAGCCACTTATCATCAAAGACCATAGGATTGCTGAAAAGAGACTCTGCTTCAGCTATCAAGAGATCTATTGCTTTGGTGATATCTGTCTGCGCCAAGTGGATGGCTCTATCGAGAACTTGGGGTATGGCATCTCTAACAATTTTTGTACCACTCCCGTGATGAGCAACAGTTCTATTAAAGTTAACTCCGATCCAACTTTTGTCCGGAATTGGAATGTTGCCTCTTTCGTCTTCAATATCAGGTTCCATTAGTGGGTGGCCCATTCTTTGTATGCTTGTAATGCGGCACGAACTTCTTCTTCAAGATTCTGCTCCAAGACACCTATAACTGCATCGTTCTCTAATGAATCTGAGAATTCAGGATCTGTATAGGTTGTATGAGCATCTTGCAATTTCTGAAGAATTTCAGCAGATAAAGAATTTTTCTGTAAAGTCCCTCTAGGTCTAAGAGCTCCTTCAGGAGGCAAGATGTGAACTCGACGAGCTGTAGGAGGCATGTGACCATACTTGTCGTAAAAATCCATCATGTACTTGTATCGAGGATCATCAGCATTCATGAATCCAGCTGTTTCGCCTTCAAGAACTTTATCTATCATTTGTTCGATTGCTTTGTCCTTAGATTTTTTCATATGTGTACACCTATCCTACGCTGTTCTAATTTCATCTTGAGAAAAATCGTCTAATGCACTTCGCATATTGTCAACATGAGGAGCCATCTTTTCGTTTTTTGATGCCACGTTGAAAATCTTTTCCATCTTGCTTGTAACTTTAGGTGACGCCAGCAGCACTTTAATTTTCTTGAGTTTTGCTACTGTTCTGGGACTCTTCATAACCTTACCAGCTTTATACATATGAGCACCGGCTTTTCTTGCCTTACCTATCTTATGTAAGTACTTACCACCTTTACCAATGATATCACCTACTATCGGTATTGCTGATACAAGACTCAATGCCGCATACAAGTAGTTCTTCTCTGCTGCGTACCAAATAGCATTAGTAGCATCAAAAATGGCACCTGAACCTGCTCCGAAAATATCAAACCCTACACCTGCTAAATCTAAGGATACGTGTCCGATGTCAGCTAACTTACCTTCACAAGATGGCCCATCTTCTAAAACTAAATCAATAGCTTTTTCTATGAGTTCATCTTTCATGTTTGTACCTCTTGCAGATGAGGTTCTAAATCTGTCCAATACCCAAAAGCTTCATCCTCTTTGTCATTCCAGTAATCAGCACTATAACCAGTTGAAACAATTATTCGTCGCTTTGTCTCAGGATGCTCATATTTGTAGCTTCTTACGAACCCAACTCCTGTTTTATCTAGCGCAACGTAACCGTACTTTGTCATTATAGGATAATGCCATTGATCTTCAACAGAATGAACCTTCTTGTCTGCATCAGAAAAATCGTCTTCTAAAACTAAATCAATAGCTTTTTCTATGAGGTCGTTCTCCATTCTTAGAATATCTTTATGAACAAACGCTTATCTATATCGCCCCAATCGTAAAGATCGTTCAAGGTGTAATCAAAACCTTCTTCATCATCAACCATTTCCATATCGTCAATCATGCTTTGGAAATCCATATCATCTTCATACTTTTTAATCTCTCGCAACTTAGTTACTAAGAGTTTAGCCAGTTCTTCAACAGTCTTATTACCATCTTGGGTTTCTTTGAAAGCATCGCTTATATCTACATTAGCACCCCATTCCAAAGGTCTACGCTTAGACATTTCAGAAACTGCTCTGTCTATCATCTTTTCAACAAGTTCGTCGTTTTTCATAATGTTCCTCTATTTTTCTTTCGCAAAGCTTTCTGTATCTAACCATTCTGCCTTGTGCATCGTCCACCAATCGGTTGCTAGACGTTGTCTGACATATTCATATGGAAGATGACCAAAACCATTTTCTCCCCATTGTGCACCCCAAGAGTTAGCAAAGATAAATGCTCCTTTACAATCTCCTATCACATGATTATCATCATAACCAACACAACAGACAGCATGACCGCCTGTTTGCCTATCTCTAGGACCTGGTAAAGCCACATTGCCTGAATTGCCTAAATTTGAGAAAACTACGAAACCAAAAATACAAGGTCTGTCAGCTACTAAATTTAGTTTGATTGAATTAATAACGTTGTCACGATCTTTTCCATTCCTATCAAGACGGTAATATGTGAGTGCTTGATAATTTTGAGCCATGGAGTATAGAAAAGCAGAAGGCTCATCATTGAAATTACCAATATCGTACTTCCAAAAATCTTCAAGAGGCAAACCAAACATCGCCATACTTTGCATTGTAGTACGGAGATAAGCTCCTGAATCTGTTGACCATCCAAGTAGATTGCGCGTAACTTTATACAAAAACAGCCTACTAAAGTTTACATAACGTCCGACACTATCTTCAAGCAATCTAACGTATGTTTCATACATATAACAACCTGCTTGTGCAGTACAAGATCCAAGACTTCCTTGATTCTTAATATCTGGCAGATCTTTTCCATTAGAAACAGTATACTTTTCAGGAATAGCAATACCGCCCTGATTCCCAAAAGCGGTTGCTTCTACAAGAAAAGACGAGACTTCTTGTGAATCAATTGTGTAATCTCTAGGATCTTCAAAATCTTTCAACCAACCTAATACGTGGTCCATAATTAACTCCTCGAATTTTAAGACTCATCTTCTGATATTAAATCGTCGATTGCTTCATCGCAGACAACCTTCTTAGCTTCTGCTTTGTCACGCTTCTCAGAAGTTTTTCTAAACTCCTTTAAAACCTGATCAATTGCACTTTCGATTTTACCATTCATTGAACTTCCTCATTCGTATCTATTGGTGTTATACAGAAGATATTAATGGAGAAGCAATTTGTTAGCAAACAATAAATGAAGTTCTCATTGAACTAGATTGTCAATGGAATTGTAGAGCGACTCAAAAGCATGCTGCTCGAAAAACTCAATGAGCTTATCTGCATCACCTATATTAGGAAGTAACGCAGGCATATCAGGAATGTTGAAATCCATCCTTTTGAGTGACTGTGCAAGCATAACTCTTTCCTCATACTCTAAGATGGCTTGGTGTCTCTTTGGCATCTCTTTACCTGCACTTAGCTCTTCCTTTAATGCCACAAATAGATTTTTGAGATTGCCATGCTTAGCAAGTAGCTTGCAGGCTGTTCCCTCACCTACTCCAGGAACTCCAAAAATGTTATCACCTGTATCACCTGCTAATGCTCCTACATCAACCCATTGTATCGGATCTGTAAGACCAAACTCCTCAAAGAAAGCTTTCTCATCCATTGTTTTACCATGAACAGGATCCATCAAAAGAACACCAGGTTCTAGTAGCTGATAGTAATCCTTGTCAGATGTTAGAATGATGCAGGGATCATTACAACCCAATACATATGCCGCAATGATATCATCAGCTTCATAACCTGATTTAAAGACTTGCTGAAAGATTGTATATTTTAATGATGCTCTGAGCTCATTCCATTGCTGATCGATCTGCCACCTGACAATATCTTCTTTGTTCTTCTCTCGATTTTCCTTGTATGCTTCAGGCACAATCTTTTTACGAACACCTTCACGGCTTTCCTCATCTCGACGCTTATGACCTGCATCCCAAGCAATGACTGGGTCATGCAAAGGAAAATCACGTTTGGCCTTTACAAGACTCTTGTAGAAACCAAACATCATCCCTACAGGCTTAGAATCATAAGTGAGATCCTTGTGTACATGGGCACATCTATGTGCTAAATGATTTCCATCTATGAATAGGTACTTTTTCATTTCTTTGTTATCTCAATCATTTCTATTAGTTGTTTCTTGGTTGCAAGGTAAAGAGGTTTGTTATGAGGACCTGTTGCTGCCCAATGAATTATCTCATCTAGCCAAGTTTCTATCCTCATGTGGATTGCCCACTCACGAAGCCTCTTTAATTTTCGAACAACTTCAAGCACTGATGTAGTATCAGGTGGAGTAATAGTGCACAAAGCTCCTCGACCGCCATCAACTCGCAGAAATTGCCAGCCTCTACCAAACATCTGCTGACTCAATCTGTTCTTATTTTTACTTATGAATACTCTTAGTAATTCAAAATCACAATGGAAAGGTCTAACAGGATGTATCAAGCAACGAGCTGAAGGCTTGTCTAAATGTCGACAGTGATGATCTTCATGGTAGTCTTGAGGATCATGATAAAGAACAACAGGATTGTCATTGATGTGAACAGTATACTCAACACAGTCTGGAGGTCTTACCTCAGATGGTAGATACTCTAACGAAAATCTTGGACAACAACCGCCGCAACTTTCAGGGCAAAGGAATCCTCTAAATATCATGGGCGATACTTGCAAAGGTGTTGGTTGTATCAGATATGTTTTGTCAGGATTTGTTTTCTTGTACTCAAACGGTTCTTTACAAACAGCAGATAAGTATGAGAAAACCACTTTGTCTAAACTATTTACGTACCTTGGCATCTTTATGCTTCCTCACGCAACGACAGGCAATAAGCCTTCCTGTGTGTAATTCTGTAGCTGTGTAGCCTCTTCCATAGCACTGCTTACAATTTTTCTTGGCTTTGCTTTCAAGAGTTGCTTTTGCCAAAGCAAGTGATTCCCGCTCTTTCTTGTCGCCTGTAATTATTCTTCTTATATCACTTAGGCTCATGTATGCCTCTTTTATGTATTTGTTTTGTAATCCACTCTTTTATACTTACAACTGCTTGCTTCTGTTTGTCTGAACCTTCTGAAGTTATGCTTCCTTGGCGCTTCATTCGATACCAATAAGTGACGTAAGGAACGTGAATAGTTTTGCAACCTGTCAATGCCAGAAGCATCACTAGCTGATAATCGGAAGATCTCTTTATTGCTGTGTTTAATTGTAATGATTCTAGATATGTTGTCTTTCTGAAGAATCTTTGATGTGATGCCTTCCACCAATTATGATACATCATTTCTTGCCATAATGATCTTGTAGGATTGATGGCTCTACTCCATCCCATCTTTCCTGTACTCTTCATGAACTTTGTCCATACAAAACCAACCTCAGGATCATCAAAAGGAACAACACCCATGTGTAAAGAGTTAGGAAGTAGCAAATCATCACTATCTAGAATAGTTATTATAGGGCCTCTTGCCGATATAATACCTTGATGAGTAGCGTATGTAACCCCTTTGTTCTTATCTAGTTGTATTACACTGACAGGGTATTCAGGAATGAATTTATGGATCACCTTTAACGTTTCGTCAGTGCTTCCATCATCGACAACAAGAATATCAATATCTTTGTGTATCTGTACAAATACAGACTCAATACACTTTTGAATGTATCGAGCTGTGTTAAAGGCCGGTATTACAATCGTCAGATGCATATTCAAAATTAAGTAATTGGGTTTTTACCTTTCCTAGGTTATTTAACAATTCGTGTTCCCAAATCACTGTGCATTTCCATCCATGCTTGACAAAATGATTAATCCTAATTTGAGGATCTTCGCCTCGATGCCAATAGTCACCATACAATTCAATACATTTTCTATGATGTCCTCTTCGAGTATAGTCAGGACATCGTCCGCCTATAAGGAAACTAAAATCTCCTGTAAAGTTGTTATAGGATATTTTATATGTTGTTGAATATTAGAGCAGAGGTTTAGTCCATTCAGGAGATGCACAGCAATTATCAAAAATACGAGCGTAAGCGATGTAAAGATCTCTATCGTTTCCACCACCACTAGCACGCAATCTGAGAATGTTATCAGCATCTACTTCTTTTACTTCGATTGAATTTGCTGCTATAGAAAATGCAGCTTCAACAAGACTCCAAGTGGAACCTCCATCAGTTGAAGTTTCAATCTGCATGCTAATATCACTTGCAGTGAGATTTTTGAAAAAGAGACTGCGCTGATAAGTGTTGTTTTCCCTTATCGTTAAGATTGTGTCCAGAGCAATAGGAACATCGAGAACATCTGATTGTGTGGCGAGCATGTTTACCTCCTGAGTGTTTCAACTTTAATCATTAAATCAATAACTTCAATAACATCTTTCCCTTCAAGAATCTGATCAACATAAGATTCGCTAATTGCAAGAGAATCAATATTACTTATACTTGTTTCTCTTAAGACACCATCACCTGTATCAAAGAAACCTGTATCGCCTTTGATATCAACTAGATGAGCTTCTATAAGTTTTCCTTCGACCGCTACCATCACTTTCTGTCCTGGTATGTAGCTTTCAGCGTCTAATAAATCAGCTGCTACTGTAGCAGGAGGAGGTGGAGGAACTGTGGGTTTGTACGCAGAAGGTACTAATTTCTCTTTGTCAGATTCAAATGAATCTCTATTAGAACTAACAGCATTTGTAACACCTACAATGTCATTGTTGGATTGCTTTAACATCTCCATGACTCTTTCTACGCTGGCTAGAACAGGAGGCAGACCTAAGGAGTTAAGAATATCAACAGCAGGTCCTCTATCAATATCATCCAGATAATCAGTACTTACCTTACCAATAGCTCCGCCAACAGCAGCTCCTACGCCTGTAGCACCTACTGCTGCTAAAGCTGGTCCAAGACCGTATTCTTTTAGATCTGTACTCTCTTCAACTTCTTCTTCAGGAACTTCTTCTTCAGGAGGTGCTCCGCCTTCATCGCCTTTTGCCAATACATCAATCATTGCTGCAATTTCATCTTCAACATCAGGAATATCTCCTACAGCAACATCGTCTACATCTGCAATGTTTACTTCAATATCACCTGCAGGTTCTTCTGCTGGTATAACCATGTCAGGTGTGGGCTCTTCTGTTCCTGGTTCTTCAGGAGGTAAAAATTCTTCAGGAGGTTCTTCTGCTGCAGGTTCTATAACCATATCAGGGTCAGGTTCTTCAGTCGGTGCTGCAGATGTTCCTGCTAATTCTGTTATCATGTCAGCAATTGCTTCAGCTGTTTCAGAAGATGGTAGACCATCACCTAATTCACCTGACATAGCGGCGGTAAATATGGCATCTTCAATGCTATCCCACTTGTCCTTGGGAACTCCTAAACTAATAAGAGCTCCGTTAATCTTGCTGACGATCCATTCCTTTACATTGCCTTCCTGTATCTTTTCTGGAACTGAAGGTGCTGGCGCGGGTGCTGCTTCAGGAATGACAGTGTCATCTTTTGTTGTGTCCATAGCACCAAGAATGCCTGCTATACCTTTTGTTGTTCCTTCATCAAGATTAGCAACAGGACTAACTTTAGCATCAGGTGCAGGTGCACTCTCACCAACAGGTGTTTCTGAAACGCCATTCATAGCACTTAAGATACCGCCAAGAGCGCTTTTCGTAGATTCATTCATGCCAGAACCAACACCTGTGGATGCAGGAACAACTTCCTGGGACTGTGCTGGTAATTGCAAGGAAGGTGGAGGAGTAGGAGTTATTGGTTGTTCTTTCATTTTAAGCAACACGTTCATAAGAATATTTATCCCTTAAATGTGACCACACGAACCGACCTTTCGAAGGAGCTGTCTGAAACAAATCCCATATTGAAGGGTCTACATCATAGTATAAGTAAATGCTACCATCGAGAAATTGTACTATTTGTGTGTTTTGCTCTTCATCATAACCATAGCTAGCTACATTAGAGGAAATGACAGGAAGTAATTGTATACCATCATACTCACCTGCTGTTGACATTACAGGCCTAGCAGTTTTGAGAGCGGGGATGGTAACTCTTGATGCTGGAGTGAGTCCAACTCCCGCCCTCTTGCCGCCGAGTGGTGTCGAAGGTTTTACTGTCGTAATCTTAACAGGCTTTGTAAGCCAATCTTTCTTTGCAACTGTCCGCGGTGTCGCTTGCTTCAATTTACCTTTTGCGGGTTTAGCAGCAAAACGACCTAGAGCATCACGATACCTCTTCACTATCTGCTTTGCTTGTGTAGCAGATTTGATATTCTTCGCGCCTTTACGAGCAAGTTTCCTTGCTTCAGCAATCGAAGGATTATGTGGTACTCTTGATGTAGGCATTAGAATTTCCAGGGTTGATCAGGTTCCATTTGTGCAAGGAACGCTTTTGTTTCGTTTTCGATCTCAGATAATTTGTCTTTTGTTTTACGGCCTACTGCTTTTGCTTTGTCCAGCAGTTTTCTAACAACTGTCCACGCTTCGCCCATTACACTGGATTCAAGTTCCTGGTACATAAGTTCTGTGCGTCCAGGAATTTCGCTCTTTGCTGACTCAATGAACTCTTCTGCTTCTGCTCTCATATCTGCGCTAACTGATCCAAGCTTGTCAAGCAGATGATCAATTACCTTTCGCCATTGCGGCACCTTCGCTGTATGAGGAGGAATATCCTGAAGTGTTAAAAGGATTTCTTTCGTCTTGAAAGTCCTGTCCTCATATTCTTCAGCATACTTCATTAGCTCACCAGCTAAGTTTCCGGCTACTCGTTCCTTTTCACCAATGATGGCTCTAAGAGCAGCGGCTTGCTGATCTATTTCATCAATGGCTCTACGCACTTCCAAGAACTTCTGAGCTACTTCAGCGTGTCCTTTTAGTGGTCGGGAGGAGCGTCTTTGTTTGTCTACTTCTACGAGATCTGCTCTAGGAGGGATTTGTAAGGATTCATCCCAGTCACTTGGTTCATCTTCTACTGATTCATCTGCTTTATCAAACTCTTGTAAAGCTATTTCTTTTGTTTTGCCTATTCCTGAAGACCATTCTTCATCAAAAATTGACGCTTTTTCAGTATCTGTGATATCTTTTGCCCAGTAAGGAGCTTCACTATCTAGCCAAGCTTCTACACTTCCAGCCTCTGAAATTTCTTCTTTGACATCATCTTTTTCATCAAACCATCCAGCAATCATGGCAGCAGCAACTCGAATATCATCAAGCTCACCTTCTAGAGTAACTTTTCTCTTATAGCTATGTTGGCCATCTCTTCCAAATGTCTTGACTTTAGAATACCAAGTTGTCATAATTCTACGTCTCCTTAAACTGCGGGTCCTTTAGCATCTTCAGTAACTACACCAGGTGTTGCTGTAATGGTAGGAGCTCCTACTGTTAACTCTGCATCCACAGTATTTCCTGAACTTCCAAGTAATTTAGTAGCACTCCTTGCTACTCCGCCAACAGTTGCTGTGGCAATAACAATAAGATTTGTTACAGTGACTCCTGAAATGTCAATGCTTCCACCCCATACACCAGGTACTGAATCTTGCTGAGTTAAGGTCAATGGACCTATGCCTGCTGATACCAGAGCACCTGTATTATCCAATACATAGAAATTCGCTTGTGCTGAAGATGGGTCTTCTGCTGCATCAGATGAAGGATTGGTTATTGTTAGTAACAATTCTAAAAATGTTCCATATATTCCTGTATCAAGTTTCATTTAGACACATCTCCTAGATCTCATAATTGTATGTTAAAGTAGCCGCAGCACTGACATTATTCGAAAATACCAAAACATCTCCAGTTGTGAAATTCAAACCTTGCTCAGGTACCCAAGTTAGTGTTTTGTAATCACCTGTGTCTGCAAATATTTCGCCCATGTCCTTAACTCCGCGTGTGAACATAACGTTAAATGTGTTTGCAACTTGTGCAGTGTCGAACGTCATGACAACGGAATTTAAGCGGAAAGGATGTGGATGACTGTCATTTATTGTGAGCGTATAAGAATCTGTGAAAGCTACAGGAGTAGAAGTTCTAAGATCCAATGCATACAAAAACATTGTGGTTGAAGCAAATATTGCTACTAAGCTTAATAATATCTTCCCTAATTTCATTTTGTACTCCTTCTGTGAGTTATACGTAATCATCTTCTTTCTTCTTCTTTCGTTTTTTTCTTTTAACCCTTGCTTGAGGAGTAGCACCAAGAGGCACGTCATAAGAACCTGCGGCACCACTAGAAGTGAGTTCATTGATAATATTATCAAGTACACCTAAGTTCTCTTTAGTAGCGTCGCCTCTCAGTGCTAAATCAATATTTTTTACATCTGCGGGTTTATCAATTTCACCTTCAGCATTATCAAGCACTTTCACTAGAGAACCTAACAATCTATGATAATGGTATCTTTCTAATAACTTGTAAACTATATTTGCAGGCAATCTATTCTTTATCTGAAATTCTTTGATGTCTTCAGGAGTAAGTACTTTATTGAATGACATTTTTCTTAAAGCATGTATTGTTTTATATGAACCAGCTAATTGCTTAACATCTTGGTCAATTTCTTCAACCTTTGAAGCAAGCATTCCTTGTAAACCATTCAAGTCTTGAGAACTAAATGCTTCTAATCGTTTGTAATCTATAATATCTCTTTCTAATTCACCTTTCATTACATCAATCTGTCCGACATACTTTTCAAACGATTTGAAGTAGTCATCGATACTAAAAGGTTGTAATTCAATATTCTTAGTATGCTCATTTCCAATAACATCATAAATCTGATCAGCCATGTCATCTTGCCAGTCATCTCTGACAAACATATTGATTGGATGTGCAGTATTAATAGCAAAATCCTTCTCCCAATTTGCTCCTGCATACTCTCTAGCCGCTTTGAATGATTCCTCTGAATAAGGATCCATTAAAATTGTTACATCCATATCTGCCTCAGCAGTATATTGCTTTGTAAGGATGCTTCCTATGAGATAGACATCTGTTATCTTTCCCCATTCAGAGTAAGTTGAAGCTAGATCTAGTATCTGCTGACGGATCTCAGGACGTAAGACAATATCATCACCGAGGATAAAGACTTGTGGATCGTAATCTTTTCTCGCTAAATCAGTAATTGCTTCTTTCATAATATTAGAACTTTTTCTTAATGTCTCTAACAGCACTGTCTATGGAAGGTTTCCATTCTTTTTCTGCTTCAAGCATATTTGCTGGATTATCCATGCTCCATGAACTCTTTCGTATGAACTCATGACGGTAGTATTGTTTCAAAGGCAAGGAACGTGCAAAGTACTCATGCATTGTATTTGCTGCACCATTGAGTAATGCTTCCAAAACCCATTTGCCCCATGATAGAATAAAAGCATGCTTAGAAGGAGGATCTTCTGATTTGTCTACGGAACCAGTTCCGATTGAGCATAATTCGATATCTTCGATTTTACATCCTAACTTCTTACTTGCTGCTGCAATCGCCACCATTGAAGGATTATTAGCGAAGATACCTCCATCAGCATATCCTTTCCAAGGAGCAAAGTAAGTCTCTGCGGCAACTGCTGCTCTTGCTACTTCCCAGGCGGGCCAAGAAGCATCTGAAGAATCTTCTGAGTATAGCACTTTCAACTTCTGAGTATTTGTGTTAGCAACTGTTACAAAAACAGGTTTGCCACAATCACCAAATGAACCAGGCAATAACTGCTGCAAAGCTTTGTTTAATTCTTTGTCAGGATACTTAGGAGTGAATAGCTTATATGTACGATACCAAAATCCTTTGAATATTTTTGGCATAGATTCATGGAAGAAGGTTGGTAACTTATTAGGCTTTACTGATTCTAATCCAAGAGCAATTGCTTGGACTGCTCCGATGGATGTACCGACGAAGAAGTCAAATTGAGTTAAATCAATATGAGCAATTATGTGAGCTTGCCCTATTCCGAAAACTCCTCCTCCGTCAAGTACTAAACCTTTTGGCATATCTATTCACCATCGTTGTCGTTATTACTGGAACCAGTACCATTCTCGTCATTGTTGCTATCACTATTATCACCTACAACAATATTGATAGTAGTGGTGTCATTAACATCTCCAAGAGTAACATTGACGCTTCCTGATTGGCTATCATCATCATTCTGATCTTTAAGTTCGCTATATATCTCGTAAGCACCATAGGCAATTGCGGCATCACCTACTGTAGCCATGAACATCTTGCCTGTATCGTTCTTCCAAGCAGATAGATATCCTGTAGTAAAACCAGCAGTATTAAATCCAACAACTGGAGTACTTGGATTAGCCATCCTGAATTCAATAAGCTTCTTGTCAACTTGGTGATTGTAATCTCTCACAGCCATCATTGAACAACCTGAGAAAAGACTCATCAATATAGTTGAAATGATAATTGCTTGTACGACTGTTTTCTTGTTTCTTTGCTTACTCATTACTCTACTCCTTCGTTGTTGAACCAATCAGGTTGATATTCTTCTATGCTTGGCTGAAAAGTATCTAGAAAAATCACACAATTGCTCGTATGTACTCCCATGTATTCCATTGATGCTTCTGGTACCCTCTCAAAGCAAAAGCTACCATCGGATCTCTCTTTGATCTCTTCCGCCCATATGAGTGTCTTCTGCTTATTAGGCTGTTTGTTTCCAGCGGTGTCAGACCCAACCACAGGAAAAAATGGAGAAGTGTTAATATAGTCTAAAGCCGCTTGAGCAACTGCTTCGTGCGTACTCTCCCAAACGTAGTACTGACCATTAGTGTAACCAGGATAGTTTGTGTATATAATATCACTAAAGACCATACCATCTCCAAGAGAAGCAAATTTTCTCGGAACTTCTATGGATGTAATGCCTTCTCCCGATAAATCAGGAAGATTTACGTCTACAGGAGCGTTCTGGTATAAGTGGTTTCCTCCTGCGATAACTCCTGCACTCACTAAAGCTGTAGCAATTAATTTCTTCATTTCAATGGTCTCTCAGTCTTGTATGGATGATCGGAAGGTAGTTGAGACACGAAGTTCCACTTCCATGCGAGGTATCCTTCTATCTTCTGTCTT
>Ga0210003_1000458_pt1 | contig 37148 bp, 32 predicted proteins | sample LantaG_FD_182804 | JGI IMG/M metagenome (GOLD analysis project Ga0210003, IMG submission 182804) | Deep subsurface microbial communities from Baltic Sea to uncover new lineages of life (NeLLi) - Landsort_02402 metaG (SPAdes) (version 2) | ecosystem: Environmental > Aquatic > Marine > Oceanic >...
CTGCCGGACAAGCCTGATTTTCTTATGTACCGACTAATAACGGGCCTGACCGAAGCAATAAATACATGTTTCTGGCTTCACAAAGATATGCTGCGAAGAACCTTATGCTAAAACCCCGAAGTTTGAGCACAAATGCCTTGCGTAATTAAGGGCTTTCTGGTATATTATAGCACGCTTCTTCGCAGTTCAGGAGCACAGGGATGTCGTCGCGACAATTTTCGAAAAGGGACGAGAAATGGAGCCCAAAACAGCTCAGCCAAAGCCGTATCTCCGGCGTAACATCTTGATTATGCAGGTATTATGCCTTTTTGTTACTGCCGTAACCGTTCAGGCCGAGACGCAGAAAATCCTCTCACCACGCGACCTGCTAAGGGCAATGCGCATAAGGTACGGCCAGCCGGAAAAACCCACCCACGAAAACCTTACAAAAGAAACTCCAAAACCGCTTGTTAAGGAGCCAAATGCCCCGCCTCCGTTAGCCAAAGAAGCGGTCAAGACACCAACGCCCAATCTGCCCCCGAAGCAAACACCCGTAAAGCCAATGCCCGAGGAATGGCTGAGCATGATTCCTGCCCAAAGCCAGTTTTGCCTCAGTGTAAACAATTTCCAATACACCATCAGCCAAATTGACCAGTTCATGGCAGGTCTCTCACCGGTTCCGTTAGGAGCATCAATGCTCGTTCGGATGCAGTTGGCAAGGCTGCTCGGTAATGGCCGGCTAAGCGGCGTCAACATGTCAGGCAGTTTTGCGGTGTTTGGCCCGGTGACAAACACCCAACCGCTCGCCGCCGCCAATATCGCCATCCTCGTTCCGGTTACAGACTACAAGCTTCTTGTTTCCGGCAACCCCAATGTGAGCAAACCGGATAAAAATGGAGTTTCAACAATCGCCGCGAATGGCTTACCTGCGCTATCAGTGATGAACGTGAGCCAATACGCCCTTGTCGCTCTGAAAGGAAATGACAGCAAACTGCTTGAAACGGCAACAGCAATCTCAAGCAAACGACGGCACGGCCTTGCTGAAGCTTTGCCCCCTGCTCAGGCACAACAGGCAGCCAAGGCTCCCATTTGGGCTTACGTCAATGTTCAACACGCTGCCAGCCTTGTTCTGCCCCAGGTACTCGATAAAATCCAGGGTCTAAACAACTTGAGGCCGGTGGCGAGCACATCACCGGCGGGCAATGATATTGCGGCTTTTATATCTGAACTCTCCGCCCAGATAAAATCTGTCGCCCTTACAATAAACCCCTCATCGGATGTTTTGAACGTGACGGTCAATGTTTCAGCTCAGCCGCGAACCGAAATGGCGCGCATCTTCAAGGCCGACATTTCTACGCCGCTGCGACCTCATGGTATCGCTTTGAAAATAGCTCAGTTGATCGACATGGCAAAAGCCCGCAGCGACAGGATGAAACCGGCGGGAATTGAAGCGGTTTCGCAGCTTATTCCACAGGCTGATAAGGCGGATTTTGTATTGAAGTTCAGCCTCGGGCAATCGCTCAGTATGGCAGCGGCTATGGCCCCCGGGAAAGTCCCGCCGATGCAAATACAGACAAAAAGCTATATTGCCCTGGCCTGCCGTGCACACCGGGGCACTATGGCTCTGGACATCGCTGTGCCTAAACAACATTTACTCGACGTCGCCCAGGCCGTCCAGGCAATGTCACCTATGACCTTCGGACAACCAATGCCTCCTGCTGGAACACCGATGCCGCAACCGCCCCTGGCAGGCCACAGTCCCACTGCCTTGATTGCGAACACCGAACAAATTGTACGTGGGAAAATCATGGGAACCAGTATAATACTTGAGAACGCAGCGATTCAGGACAACATGCTGACCATCTTCACAGGTGACTCATGGGTATCCAATCCCGGCATTACGCTCTTCATTTTTGACATAAAAAATGGTGCCGTTCCTGAAAACAAGTCATTTATCGTCCAGCCAGACGCTCGCCTAAGTTCTCCTGAGTCAATACACATCCACTATCGTTGGAAAGACCAGGAATCAGCCAAGATAAAAACAGACTCTATAGCCAGCGGCTATACCCTGAATCTCAAATTCGAGCAGCAGGTAAACACAAGCATACCAGGTTCGATTGTGCTGCAAATACCCGAAAAACAAATCAACCTTCAAGGCCGGTTTAACGCGACAATCCGGAAGTGATAATAATTCACGCGATTTGCTCAGGGCCCGATTATGTTGGATAATCAATGCAGGCGAGTTCTCGTAAAAGCAATCCACCCACTAACAATCACCCTCATCGTGTTGGTAGCGGCTCTTGCCCTGGCTGTCAACCACATCGCGTGCAACGAGAATCGTCACACAGTTGTCGCTCCCAAAAAGGTCCCAATTGATAACGTCCCTAATGTAAAAAAGCCTGAAACCTCGACCGGCTTTTCGAGTGTTGACTACACGCGGCACATAGAGAAAATCAAAAATAAAATCCCCAACGAAAATTTCAGTATAATTATCGAAAAACCCTTCGTTGTTATTGGTGACGAATCCACTGCTACACTTAGGCAACTATCGAAACAAACCATCAGGTGGGCCGTCGATATGTTGAAACAGGATTACTTCGAAAAGGACCCCGCCGAAATCATCGATATATGGCTTTTCAAGGATGACCAAAGTTACAAAAAGTACACGAGGAAAATCTTCAATGATACTCCGGGCACCCCTTTCGGCTATTTCTCCCGTGAGCATAACGCCCTGATTATGAATATTGCCACCGGCGGGGGCACTCTGGTTCATGAAATTGTCCATCCTTTCATGAGTGCCAACTTTCCCGAATGCCCCGCATGGTTCAACGAAGGGCTGGCCTCTCTCTATGAGCAGTGCCGCGAAGACAAAGGCCACATCTCAGGACTTACAAACTGGCGATTGGCAGGGCTTCAGGATGATATCAAAGCAAACAAGCTGCCATCCTTCGAATGGCTTACTCACACCACCGACAACGAATTCTACCGCGGTGACAACTACGGCCAGGCTCGCTATCTCTGTTATTACCTGCAGCAAAAGCAAATGCTCATACGATTCTATCACGAGTTCCGTAAGAACTGCACCCAGGATCCTTCAGGCTATGAAACGTTGAAAAAAGTGCTGGGCGGAAAAGACATGAGCGCATTTAGAAAACGCTGGGAAAACTTTGTACTAAAACTCACGTTCCCGTAACCCAGCCGGCCAACTCATTCGCGGGCGAATATCTCGGAGGAGCTTATTTTATTATTTTGATTTTATACGGTATTTGGGTTTTTGGGATTTTTATGTTTATGCTTTTCAAAGTTTCTCAGCCGGTTGAGGTCTATCTTCAGCAGGTCGGCAAGACGGACCGCATCGGGGATTGATTTTAGTGTCGCGGTGGCTCAAGTCAAGAGTTTGTGGGGGTGTTTGCACAAAGCACAAAGGCGTGTGGGTTCGAAATCCTGCGCAACGCATAAATTAGCGTGTTCTGAACGTCAAACTCTCACAAAGAAGCTTTTGCAGGGGAATTCTGTTTAAGGTAAGAAAGGTATGTTATGAGAAGAAAAGTGTGGTTTGCACTATTGTCGGTTGGGTTTCTTGGCGGCATGTTTCTTTTTGCTCCTCGTGCCGGAGCGGCAGGCTCTGCCGACAGTGCTACAGTTGGTCTGTGGCTGTTCGATGAGTTTACGTATTCTCATACGACGCTGACCGATGCCAGTGAATACGCCAAGGCTGATTTGTGTCTGATGGATGGGGCAAACATGGTCGGGGGCAAGTTCGGAAATGCTCTACGGATTAGCGGTTCGGGTTACGCGGTTTGTTACGCGGGTTTTGCCGGTAAAGTTCCGCAGGAGGAAATGCGGGGGCGTGATGGTTTTCCGAGCGGTCTTTGGGGGCCGACGGAAGGTTCGCAGGCTCTTTTGGAAGGTCTCGCAGGCGGTGCATGGACTATCGAGTTGTGGCTAAACCTCTCATCGATAGGCAGTGACATTACAATCATTGACATGGGACAGGGATTTGACCTAGGACTATCGTTGACTTTCAACGGAAGTACTTTCGAACTTATAAATCATTACGCGTCCGTCAAGGCCGATTGTCCGGTTGTTTTATCCGCCGGCAAATGGAGTCACGTTGCGATTATTCGCAATGCTTCGAAGGTCGAATGTTTTGTCGACGGTAAAAAACAGGGAGCCTGCGTGGTGTCATCGGTTGCGGTTCAGGCGATACCGGATTTGGAAAAGCCGAAGGATCGTGAGCATGAAAGCCGCGGGTTCGAAAAAATGACTACCGAGCAGCAAAAGCTTCACCGGTTCAATTTCTCAATAGGTTCGGACCGTCGTGCGCAACACCTGATGAAAGGTATGATTGACGAACTGCGAATATCCAGGGTTGCACATTATCGTGATAATTTCACGCCTGCAAGTTTTTCCAGGAATTACGGAACTGATTCGGTTAGAGCGGCAGTTGCAAATGGACCCGGTTTGCTGTTCGATCCGGAGGCGGTTTCAATTCCGCTGAAATTCGGCGCTCGAAAATATGTCTTCATCGATGATGCGATAATTGACACTCAGGAAAAAGTTCAGATAACGATGAATCAGCCTTTCGGCAAGGAGCCGCTGGCACTTGATTTCAGGATAAAGAAATCGGCATGGCGCCCGAGTGTCTTCGACGTCAAGGATGAAATATTCATGGCTATTCCCGAAAGCTACAGTTCCAACGAGGGACTTACCCTTCTTGCAATATCGAAGGATGGACTTAGCTTCAAGAGAGAGGGAAATATCATCCCCGATACTCCCATGTACGGCGCCTTCTTCAAGGACCTGAATCCGAACGCGGCCCGTGAGCACTTGTACAAGGTTAATTCGTTCGTGGCCAATCGCGGAATGTATTTCTATACATCGCCGGATGGATTCAATTGGCGAAGAAACGAAACTATCCAGCTTCCACTTGTCAGTGGAGGCGGCGGCGAATGTTTCTGGGACGATCAGCGGGGCAAGTACATTAGTTTTATCAAACGCGATTCCAGCTTTCATACCAAAGAGTATCCCGGCAAGGGGCCTAAGGGCCATAAAGCAATAATGTTTGAGAGCAACGAGATAATGAAGCCGTGGCCATTCAAGGCAATTAAAAAACCTTATTATGAAGGTTGGCCTTTCCCGTCGGTTATGGGCGAGGGGCCTACGATTTTTACAGCACAGAAGTATGGCTGGGTTTACAGAACTCGGGCGATAAAGTATCCGTGGGCAGCGGATGTTTACCTGGCTTTTATCTGGAGGTATCCTGGTGACGACAAGGCAAGGCACGTCGAACTTGCGGTGAGCAGGAACGGCCGCGACTGGAAACTCTTCGGAACCAACTGGTATATTCCGACCGGCGCGCAGGATGAAGAAATCACCATGTACGGATTGCTCCGACGAGGTGACGAGATATGGCAGTACGTTAATGAAGGCGGAGCGCACGGTGGCAGTGCACCGAGGTACTGGTCTCGTTATAAGCAAAGGCTGGACGGATTCGTGTCACTCGATGCCGGTGCCGAGATAGGAACCGCGACGACCCTTCCATTGAGATTCCAGGGCAACCATCTCACTTTGAACATCAAGGCAGCAGGCTCGGCAAAGGTTGCCATCACCGACGAAAACGGTAAAGCGCTGCCCGGCTTTGATTTCAAGGACTGCGACCCAATCACGGGCGACTTCGTTGAAAAAACCGTCACATGGAAAGGCAACGGTAAAGTAAAGGCACTGGCAGGAAAAACCGTGCGCCTTAAATTCCAGATGCAGAATACAAAACTCTATGCTTTCGAATTCACTACGCCGGTTCTGCTGATTGGCGATTCCATCACTCAAGGCTATATGCCCGTCGTCCAGCAAATCCTCAAGGGAAAAACACAAATCCGGGTGGCGGATTACAGGTACCCAGGCATTCTCTACTGCGAGTCGACCAATCGGGGACTGCAGCAAGTGGACAATTGGCTCGGCAACACGCCCTGGGATGTAATCCACTTCAACTTCGGCCTGCATGACCTTAAATATGTTGATGACCTGGGCGAAAAAACCGCGGTTACCAAAGGCAGACAGAACATTTCTGTAGATCAATACGAAAAGAATTTGGAAGAATTGGTAATCAGGTTCAAAAAAACCGGGGCCAGGATTATTTTTGCGACGACGACCCCTGTACCCGCCGGTGCCAGCGGCAGGGTCAGGGGCGATGCTGCAAAGTACAACGAGGTTGCTCTGAAAATAATGAAAAAGCATGGAGTCCAGGTTGATGACCTGTACAATCTTGCAATGCAAAGAATCGACGAAATACAAAGGCCCAGAAACGTCCACTTCACTAAACCGGACGGCTATGATGTCCTTGGCGGACAGGTTGCAGATTACATTCTAAAGGCACTTGATTAGTACGACGCAAAAACACAAAACTCTATGCCTTCGAGTTCGAAAAAGTAACACGAACACAGAAAGAAACAGGAGGTAAATGAAATGGTTAAGCAATTGTCACGACGTGCCGGCAAAATGGTGATGTTAGTTTGTGTGTTATCTTTGTTCGGTGTTTCCTGCTTATAAGCGCAGACAAATGTCCGTTTTGAAACTTCTGACGCAGCGATCGTAGAAATCGAGGCAGATACAAAAAAATGGCAGGAAATGGATGTCGAGGTTGAGGACGAGAAAATCCAGGCACAGTTTAATGAAGAGGATGTTATAAAGGTCGAGGACACAACCCTGCCTGATGAGGGAAATCTTCGAGTCCGGTTTTGTGAGGGGCATTGAAGTTCCTCACATGGGTGATATGTCGCAGTGGGAAGATTTGCAGGGCGTAAGTTTAATCATGTTCGTAGGCCAGGTCCTTCGATTGCGTCCCGACAAGTTGGGACTCCACTCAGAAATGACAGCGTGGTGCGGTGGTTGTTTTTTTATGGGGTGCATGTGCGAGGAAATTGCATAAAATCCGAGGTTTAGGGCGTCTGAATGTGGGTTCTGAGGACTAAAAGGGACCGGAAGCGTTATTTATTAGTGGATAGGGTAATCTCGATTGAAAGGATGAGAATCAATGGGTAAGAGAACGGTTCAAATGTTGGTGATTATGGCAGTGGTTGGGGTATTTGCGTTTTGTTCGGGTGAGGCAAAAGCAGAGCAAACGAAGAGGGCGGGGCTGTTGGGGGTCAGGTACGGCGGGTCGGATTTTGATGGGCTGGATAGGTCGCCGAGGATAATAATCACAAGCGTTGATAAGGACTGGAATCACGGCTCGAAAGATTATTCCTGTCGCTGGTATGGTTTTATCGTTGGGCCTTTTACGGGCAAGGTTGACTTTGCCGGCGAAGCTGACAATGGCTTGATACTGAAGGTTGATGGTAAGATGGTGATAGACGGCAAGAGTAAAAAGGGCAGCGGTTCGGTGACGATGGTTGAAGGTAAGTCATATCCTGTCGAGTTTTCATTTTTTACCAGCGGATATCCGGCCTATTTTCGTCTTTACTGGAGTTGGAAGGGTCATGGCAAAGAGATAGTCGATCCATCGGCTCTGTACCATACTGAGGAGAATGAAAGATTCATAATGCACAAGATAATGCATTGCAAGTGGTGGGAGAAGAACGCTCCATTTCAATTTACGGGCAAGGGCAGTGAAGTGTTGGATTTTTCGTGCCAGGACGGGAGGCTTCCACCTGTTGTCGGTGTGCACAACTACCAGGTCTTTCGCGCTAACCATGAGCATCCGGAATATGCTTATGGGCGAACTAATACTTATCATCATCAGCCGTTCATCGCGTACTGGAATGGGAAAATCTATGTGGAGTTTGTAAGTTCTCCCAAGAATGAGAATCAGGCTCCGCAGCCTGCGGTATTGACGGCGTCGAGTGATGGTAGAAACTGGAGTACGCCGCTGGTTGCATTCCCAGCGTTTAGAGCGAAGGGTGAGGGTATGACAGTTGCTCATCACCGGATGGGGTTCTATGTGTCTTCGAATAATCGGTTGCTGGTTTCGTCGTTCTATGGTATGTCTGGAGGTGCGCAGGATGGATTTGGTGTCGGCAGAGTGGTTCGGGAAGTATATAAAGATGGGACGCTGAGTCCGATTTACTTCATACGGTATAATCGGCATGAAGGCTCGCCGGGTAAGAAATGGGACGAAAGTAATACGCCTTATCCTTTATATACTGCTTCGAAGGATGCTGGATTTGTGGAGGTGTGCAAGGAGCTGCTCTCGAATAAGTTGTACAGGCAGCAATGGTGGGAAGAGGAACGCAGCACGGACGGTTTCTACCGCGTGGCAGCAGAAGATGATTTTTCGTGTGAGGCGTTTGATTGGTATACCCGGGCAGACGGTAAAATAGTAGGGATTTGGAAACATGGTTATGCTTCTATCAGCACCGACGGCGGAAGCAGTTGGGCGGAACCAAGGAAGATTAAGTCGATTATTACGGCCGGTGCCAAGGCGTGGGGACAGAAGACAAATGACGGTCGCTATGCGATGGCTTTTAATCCTCATATCGAGTGGCGCTATCCTTTGGTGGTTATTACGAGCGATGACGGGTACACGTTCAGTGACATGGCGTGCATCCATGGTGAGGTTCCCGACCAGCGGTACAAAGGTTCGACGCGGGAGTTGGGTCCGCAGTATGTGCGTGGGATTTCCGAGGGCAACGGTGAGCCTCCGGATGACGCGATGTGGCTGGTTTACAGTCTGAGCAAGGAGGATGTGTGGGTAAGTCGGGTGCCGCTGCCTGTACGCACGACGGTGAGTAAATGGGTCGATGATACATTTGATGATCTGATTCCCTGCGGGGTCGTGAAGAACTGGAATATCTATAGCGGCCAGTGGATTCCGGTGGAGGTAGTGAACTACCCGAGTGTAGTGGATAAGAGTTTGAAATTATCTGACAGGGACCCCTGGGATTATACTCGTGCAGTACGGGTGTTTCCGAAGAGCGCTGAGGTGAATGTTCGGTTTGACCTTTTGGCAAAGCAGCCGAAGAACGGTCGGGTGGAGGTCGAGGTGACTGGTAGAAAAGGCGAGCGACCCGTTCGCATAGTGCTTGGCGAAGATGGCAAGGTCAAGGCTGTCGATGGGGACAAAGTGGTCGAGCTTTCGGCTTATGAGGCGGGCGTCTGGTTATCGTTTGAGGTTAAGGTTGATGCGGCCAAAGGGGAGTATTCGGTTTCGGTTAATAACAAGGAGGTCTTGAAGAAAGCTGCTTTTGCTGAGAAGGTTGATTCTGTGGAACGGCTTTCATTCAGGACGGGTAAGTATCGAAAGCATGGCGTGAAGACTCGTCAGCTTAAGAAAGAGGTAAACGGTGAACCTGTCGAGGAAGCGGAGTATTACGTAAATAACGTTTCAGTATCGCGATAACCCAGGAGATGATAAACTGAATGATGTCTCAAAGGGGGGGCGCGACGCGGACTGGGTGGTGGGTGAATGTACCCTTACTGACGTGCGGGTCTTGGAGGTGGTGCTGCGCTCAGGATGAGAGAGGGTGGTGGAAAAAGGGCTGGCAAAGCGGGGCAGTCCATAATATAATGCAGCAATTGCCCTTTCCGGGACAGGATTGCGTGGACTGTGGCGATGGACAGGATTAGCTGAAAGAGCAGACATTAGGAGACAGATTATGGATTTAGGTTGTCAAATGTTGGCGGTTGTGCAGGGAAAGCTTTCGATACTGGATATGGGGATACTTGGGGTGTATTTCGCAATCCTGATAGGCTTAGGCATTTACACATCGCGCAAGATTGTCTCATCTGAGGAGTTTATGGTGGCCGGCCGCAGGATTCCCGGCTGGGCTGCGGGGTTATCGGTTATGTGTGCATACACAAGCAGCCTGTCTTATATTGCGACTCCGGGGAAATCTTTCGGAAGCAACTTCAACCCAGTGCTGTTTGCATACGCGATGATACCGGCGGCGCTTTTCGTGTCGTATTTCATAATCGGGTACTATCGCAAGATAGGGCTGATATCGGTGTATGGCTTTCTTGAGAAACGGCTCGGCAACTGGGCCAGGGTATACGCGGCGATTTCATTTCTGCTTTATATGGTTGGTCGAATAGCGGTTATTCTGTACCTGACTGCCCTTTTGTTCGGCCAGTTCGCTCATGTCATTGGTAACCCGACAGGCAACGTGCTTTTGCTGATTTTCGTGTTAGGAATCATCACGGTGATATATACTTTGCTGGGTGGTATGGAAGCGGTTATCTGGGCCGACGTGATGCAGGCGGTGATAATGATTTCGGGTATTGTAATATGCGGTGTCATCCTGACATATAAGATAGTTCAGGGTCCTCATCCTGCTATAGTACAGGCGTGGGACGCGGGAAAGTTCAGCCTTGGGTCGTTGAAGCTGAGTTTTGCCAACCAGGGGTTAGCCAACAGGACGATTCTTGTAATGATTGTATATGGCGTTACCGAGAACCTTCGAAACCTGATGGCCGACCAGAATTACGTTCAGAAATATGCGGCGTGCTCGACTGAAAGAGAGGCGAAGAAGTCGATTTGGGTCGCGACGGTTATTTACGTGTTTATGACAACGATTTTTATTTACATCGGGACGGCGCTTTATGCTCATTATAAATACAATGTACCCGGGACTCTGGAAGCGGCAGGCATTACCAAGCAGGACAACGTTTTTCCGTACTACATTGCGACGGAGTTGTTCACGGGTTTCAGGGGTCTGCTGATAGCGGCAATCCTGGCGGCGGCGATAAGCACTATTGCGACGGCGTTTAACTGTTCGGCGACTATCTGGCTTCAGGATTTCCACAAGAAATACGTCAACAAGGGTATCAACGACAAGCAAAGCATCAACATGCTCAGAATCGTGACGGTTATCTGGGGCATTCTCGGTATGGGTTTTGCGATGATGATGATTCGAGCGAGAAGCGTTCTGGATGTGTGGTGGACAATGTCGGGGATTTTCGGCGGCGGCATTCTCGGATTGTTTCTGTTGTCGCTTCTTAAAGTCAAGCTTAAGTTCTGGCAGGGAATCGTCTCCATTGCTGCGAGCATTTTGACTATTTGCTGGGGAATGTTCCTGCGAGGAAAATCATTTCCGCGTTGTAACCTTGACCCAATCATAGTTGGAGCAACCGCTACGCTTGTAATGATAGTGGTAGCTTATCTGCTTAGTTTCACCAATATCGGAAAGGAATTTCCGATAGCGCAGGCGGTGAGTAATGTTCCTGAAGGGGCAAGCGAGGGACAGGATTCTACAAGTGAAGGGCAGGAAGATGCAGAATGACAGGGTTAGTCGGCGTGAGTTTTTGAAGGCTGTCAGTGCTTATGCGGCAGTTCTTGGGTTGCCTCGTTTGCTGCGGGCTTCAGGGACGGTCAGGCAGCGGCCTAACATACTGTTGATTGTGGCAGACGATTTGGGTTATAACGACGTCGGCTGTTACGGTCAGAAGAAGATTCTAACACCGAACATCGACCGGTTGGCCAGGGAGGGGACTCGGTTTACAGATGCTTATGCCGGTTCGACGGTCTGCGCTCCTTCTCGGTGCAGTCTGATGACGGGTATGCACAACGGGCATAACCGTATCAGGGACAACCTGCCGCACAGCATTTGGCTTAGGCCCGACGATTTTACGGTTGCGGAACTTCTGAAGCAGGCAGGTTATGCCACCGGAGGCATCGGCAAGTGGGGGCTGGGTAATCCCGGTTCGTGGGGTGTTCCGAATTATCAGGGTTTTGACTATTGGTACGGCCATCTGAACCAGGACCAGGCGCATTTTTATTATCCGGATTACCTGTGGGAAAACGACAAGGTTCGGCTGTTGGAGAAGGTTATTATCAAGAACGAGGTTGGTAAACTGGTTGGTAACCGCGGCGGTACGAACATGTTTTATACGCACGACCTTTTCACGGAAAAGGGCGTATCGTTTATTGAAAAACACAGGGAGGACCCGTTCTTTCTTTACCTGGCATATACGATACCACATTTTTCAGATTATCCGAAGGATACTCCGGATTTGTATATTGTGCCGAGTGACAAGCCCTATAGCGATAAGGACTGGCCTCAGATTGCCAAGAATTACGCGGCGATGATAACGCGGATGGATAGGGATGTCGGGCGGATAATGAAGCTGCTGAAGAAGCTGGGCATCGACGACAATACGCTGGTGATTTTCACGAGCGACAATGGGCCTTTCAAGGGTTCTCCAACGGCGATTGAGTTTTTTGACAGCAACGGGCCTCTTCGCGGTGGCAAGCGGGACGTGTACGAAGGGGGGATACGTATTCCGATGATTGCCCGCTGGCCCGGCAGGGTTCCGGCCGGGCGGGTGAGCGACCAGGTTATGGCATTTTGGGATTTTCTTCCGACAGCGGCGGAGTTGGTTGGTTTGCAGGCACCGAAGGGTATTGACGGGATATCGATGCTGCCGGCGATTTTGGGTAAGAAGCAGAAGAGCCACGAGTATCTTTACTGGGATTACGGGCACGTTCGCAAGACGTATAAGCAGGCAGTTCGGTTAGACAAGTGGAAGGGTGTTCGCATCGGGTCGAAATCTGCGATTGAGCTTTATGATTTGAGCAGTGACATCGGCGAAAGCAGGAACGTTGCGGCTGAGCATCCTGATGTGGTTTCGCAAATCAAGAGGATAATGACCGACGCCAGAGGCGAGTCGGAAGATTACCCGATTGCCGGCGTGCAGGTGAAGGGGAAATAATCGGCAAAAAGAGTGGGGACGGCGATGAGTATGACGGCGAAGGAGCGTTTTTATACGGCACTTAGCGGGTGCAGGTGCGACCGTGTGCCGACTTTGCTGAAGATATGGGTGGATTTGGGGGCGGTTCTGACGGGTACGGACCTTCGCGAGGTGGTGGAAAGCTCGGCCACTGCGATGCGGGTGGTTGTCGATGGGGCGTTGAGCATTCAGGCTGACAGCGCGAGGCTTTTTCATCTTCCGAACCGGCGGACAAAGATTGAAGACGGGGTTTTGTGCGAGGTTGACGAAAACGGTGAAATCTTAGGGCCTATCGATATGCAGGGCGGGCTGGCTACGCGCGTTCGCAACAGAGGCAGGATTAACCTTGAAGATACTTACCGGGCGGCATTGATACAGTTTTGGCGGTGCGACGAGCCGTTAGTGAACACGGTGGAGGATGTCAAGCGAATCGCGGTGCCGGACAAGTCTTTTTATGAGGAGGTCGGCTTTGGCAAACTCCAGCGTGAATTGATGGAAAAAGCCGGTGATAATATGGCGCTTGTGGGTGACTGCGGCTCAGCTACGTTGGCTTTTCACGTACTGTTCCGCGAACTGTCGCTTGCTTTGATGGACCTTTTGGAGAATCCTGCGCTGACACACGCGATTATGGATAAGGGTGTCGAGCACGCGATTGAAAAGGGCAAGTTCAATATCGATTGCGGGCTGCGGATGCTTCGGCTGAACGACTCAATAGCGAATATGTCGGTTATATCTCCGCGGCATTTTAAGGCATATATTCTGCCTCATATAAAGACTGTCTGCGATGAACTGCATCATTATGAGCCGGCGGTTCGGATTTACTGCCATATCTGCGGCAACGTGATGCCGATTATGGAGGATTTGATAGGGACCGGTTTGGATTGCATCGGGCCGCTGGACCCGATGGGTGGTTTTAGCTGTGGCGATGCCCGGCGTGCGGTGGGTAACCGCATCGCATTGATGGGTGGGGTCAATACGCTTAGCTTTATTAACTCGTCACCGGAAGAACTGATGGAAGAGGCCCGCATCTGCATTGAAGGTGCCGGTCGAGAAGGGGGGTTTATCTTAGGGTCAGGCTGTGTCGTGCCGCGAGGGGCGACAAGAGAAAACCTTGTTGCGCTGCGGGCGGCGGCTGAGCGATTTTCAGAGTCAGATGTGCAGCAGTAGATGGGGGTTTGGGGCTTAGGCGGGAAAATTTTGCAGAATTTTGCAGATAGCCCTCGGCAAGTAGTAGTTATTCCTATATAGGTGTGATTACTAATTAGTGAGAATGTTTTCAGATGGACGTAATGCAGGATTTTGTTGTGAAATGCCGTGATGCTGGGCTTAAGGTAACGCCTCAGCGGTTAGCAGTTTACAAGGCCTTGATGGACTCCGTGGAGCATCCTTCGGCTGATATGGTTTATCGCAAGGTCAGGCAGACTTTGCCGAGTATCTCCCTGGATACGGTGAACCGGGCGCTGCTGACTTTTGTTGACATTGACGCGGCTGTGATAGTGGAAGGTTCCGGTGACGTGAGGCGATTTGACGGGACAACAGGGGGGCATCAGCATTTTAAGTGCGTCAAGTGCAGACGAATTATTGATTTTCATTATGCGCCTTTCGATGATATAAAGGTTCCGCGAGCGCTCTGCGGCAGATTTAAGATTTTGCGGAAGACAGTGTATTTTGAGGGTATATGTGATTTGTGTATGGAAAAGATTTAACTGTGTGAATGATTTTTTTGGAAAAGGGCTAAGATTATGGACCTGAAATCAAGTGAGACGGAAAAGAATTTATTGACCGCATTTGCGGGAGAATCGCAGGCACGAAACAGGTACACGTATTTTGCGAGCCAGGCGAAAAAGGAAGGGTATGTTCAGATATCGGGCATTTTTGAGGAGACAGCCGGGCAGGAAAAGGAACATGCCAAGCGATTGTTCAAGTTTCTGCAAGGTGGTGAAGTGGAGATTTCAGCGTCGTTTCCGGCTGGTGTGATTGGACCAACGGTTGACAATCTAAAGGCCGCTGCGGCTGGTGAACATTACGAGACTACGGAGATGTACCCGGGTTTTGCCGCGACAGCCGAGAAGGAAGGTTTTAGTGAGATTGCGACGGTTTTCAGGAATATTGCGGTTGCGGAAAAACGGCACGAAGACCGGTATGTTACGCTGGCTGGGAACATAGAGGCTGGGCGTGTTTTCAAGCGTGAGCAGCCTGTGCGATGGGTGTGCAAGAATTGCGGGTATGTTCACGAAGGACCGGATGCTCCTGATGTTTGCCCGGCGTGTGCGCACCCTCAGGCTTATTTCGAACTGGAAGCAGTTAATTATTAAACTCGTAGATAACAGTTGGAAGGAGATGTTATGAACGAACGTAAAGGTATAATTACGGTCGAGGGTAATCCGCTGACGTTGTTGGGCAACGAGGTAAAACTTGGCGATACGGCGGCGGATTGCGAGGTTCTCGCGGCTGATTTGTCGGCTGTGAAGCTGTCATCTTTCAGGGCTAAGGTATGCATTGTTTCGTCTGTTCCTTCGCTGGATACGCCTGTTTGTGACGTTATGACGCGCAGGTTCAACAAAGAGGCGGGCAAGATGGGAGATGACGTTGTGGTGCTGACGATAAGTATGGATTTGCCATTTGCGCAGAAGCGTTGGTGCGGTGCCGCGGGTGTTGAAAATGTGCGGACTTTTTCGGATCATCGTGACGCGGCTTTCGGGCAGGCTTTCGGCGTGCTTATCAAAGAGCTAAGGCTTTTGGCCCGGGCGGTATTTGTTATAGACAGGGAGTCAACGATACGTTACATAGAGGTGGTTAAAGAGCTGACCGATGAACCGGACTATGAGGCGGCCCTTAAGTCGGCTCGAGAGTTGGTTTAGTATTGGCTCAGTTAACGCTTTTAACAGAAAGGGGGTTCGTATATGGCACAGATCAGACCGAAGGTGTATTCTATTGGTGCGGTGGATTGGAACCGGCGGTTATTTGACGAACTTATCCCGCTGCCGGACGGCACGAGTTACAACGCGTACCTGATAAAGGGCAGTGATAAGACGGCGCTTCTGGATACGGTCGACCCAACGAAGGCGCATGTTCTAATGGGCAATCTTGAAAAGCAGGGTGTGCAGAAGCTGGATTATATTGTTGCACATCATGCTGAGCAGGACCATTCGGGCAGCATACAGCATGTGTTGACGCGGTATCCTGATGCCAAGGTGGTGACCAATGCCAAATGCAGGGGGATGCTGATTGATTTGTTAAAGGTCGGCGAAGACAGTTTCATTACGGTTGATGACGGCGAGAGGCTTTCTCTTGGTGACAAGACGCTGCAATTTGTTTATGTCCCGTGGGTTCACTGGCCGGAGACTATTGGTACGTACTTAGTCGAAGACAAGATATTCTTCCCATGTGATTTTTTTGGTTCGCACCTGGCGACTAACGGTTTGTACGTCGAAAACGAAGGCCTTGTCCTGGAAGCTGCGAAGAGATATTATGCTGAGATAATGATGCCTTTTCGGGGTGTCATCAAGAAGAATCTTGAGAAGCTGAAAGAGCTTGAGATTGAGATTATTGCCCCCAGCCATGGGCCTATCTACGACAAACCGCAGTTTATTATTGATGCTTATAGGGACTGGATAGGCGAGCAGGTGAAAAACGAGGTGGTCGTAGCGTATATTTCGATGCACGACAGCACTGCTAAAATGGTCGAGCATTTTGTGGACGCGTTGACGGAGCGAGGCATTACCGTTAAGCAGTTTAATCTTGCGGTGACGGATATCGGCAAGTTGGCGATGTCGCTTGTCGATGCGGCAACGGTCGTGCTGGGTTCGCCGACGGTTTTGACTGGTGCGCATCCTCAGGTGGCGTATGCCGCGATGCTGGCAAATGCGCTCAGGCCGAAAACCAGGTTTGCATCGGTTATCGGCTCGTATGGGTGGGGCGGCAAAATGGTTGAGCAGATTGCGGGGCTGATTGGAAATCTCAAAGTTGAATTGCTTGAGCCGGTGATATCGAAGGGCTGTCCGAAAAATGAAGATTACATCGCATTGGATAAGCTGGCCGATGCCATAGTAGGCAAACACCGAGATATTGGGATAGCTGATTGATGGAAAAGTGGATTTATAGAAATGGTGATTGTATTCTTGAAAGGGAAAAGAAATGGCTGCGAAAATAGAGGTTTATAAATGTATGGTGTGTGGAAATATAGTGGAAGTTGTTCACGGCGGTGATGGCGAGATGACGTGCTGCGGGCAGCCGATGAAGAAGCTCATTGCAAAAAACGCCGCTGAGGAGGGCAAGGAAAAACACGTTCCGGTAATCGAAAAGACCGCTGGCGGCATCAAGGTTAAGGTCGGCAGTGTGGCTCATCCGATGGAGGCGAATCACTACATCGAATGGATAGAAGTTCTGGCGGACGGCAAGGCATACAGGCAGTTTCTCGAACCGGGCCAGGTGCCGGAGGCCGAGTTTGCGATTGATGCCGAGGGTGTTTCTGCGAGAGAGCACTGCAGTATTCACGGACTTTGGAAAGGAGAATAGCGATGGGTATAAATTTTAGCGCTGATGAAATTTTCGAGATGGCAGAAGAGATAGAGCGTAACGGTGCGAAGTTTTACCGGCAGGCGGCGGAGCATACATCGAACTCGGAGCAGAAAAAAATGCTGGGGGATATGGCTGTTATGGAAGACGGGCATCTTCGGATATTCGAGTTGATGCGTAAAGAGCTTTCCGAGTTGGAAAAGGAGGTGACGATTTTTGACCCCGACAACGAGGCTGTGCTGTACCTTCAGACAATGGCAGATGCCAGGGGCAGTGAGGGCAGGATTAGCGCTGGGCAGGAATTGACCGGCAACGAGAGTATGCGGGAGGTGCTTCAGATAGCAGTCAACAGCGAGAAGGAATCGGTTCTTTTCTATGTTGGTTTGAAGAACCTTGTGCCACCCAAGGCCGGCAGGGACAAGATTAAGCGGATAATAGCTGAAGAGATGAGCCATATCACGACGCTGCTTGAGAAGTTGAAAAAGGTTTGAGACAGGCGGCAAAGGTTCTAGCGCTTACAGTTTGCAAACTGCAGGAGCGTCTAAGGGGAAACGGATGCTGCAATTGGAGTCATTGTTCAAATTAAGTTATGCTATGTGCATAATTGGCTCGAAGAAGGGCGACGAAGTCAACGGCTGTATCGTTAATACTGTCTTTCAATTGGTGCCTGAGCCTCCAATGGTTGCGGTCAGTCTGAACAGGGAAAGCCTGACGCATGAATACATTTTAGACAGCGGCATCTTCACAGTATCAATAATTTCACAGAAAACGCCGATGCATTTTATCGGCAAGTTTGGGTTTCGGTCGGGCAGAGATAATGACAAATTTGAGCAGATAAATTACAGAGTCGGTCGGACCGGCGGACCGATAGTGCTGGATAACACAGTCGCTTTTCTGGAAGTCGAGGTTGTGGAAAGCATTGATATTGTCACGCACACGCTGTTCATCGGAAACGTTGTGGCATGTGAAACTCTCGACGAGGTAAGCGAACCTTTGACGTATGCCTACTATCGGGATATAAAACACGGCAGGACACCCAGGACGGCTGCAACGTTTATAAAATCACAACCTGCCAGGCAAGATAAGGAAAGGACAAGACAGATGAAGAAATACAAATGTCTGATGTGTGGATATGTTTATGACCCGGAAGTGGGCGACCCGGCTAATGGCGTTGAAGCGGGCACGGCGTTCGAGGATGTTCCGGATGACTGGGTTTGTCCTGAGTGCGGCGCGGGTAAGGATGAGTTTGAGCCGCTGGAATAAAAAGTCAAAATGTGCCGGCGGCCAGCACAGAGCGAGCGTTCCGGCAGCGTGGATTAAGGTATTTTGAAATGGAAGAGATTCAGCCGACGCTTATGCCGCAGGATATACTTTGTGTTGAGGCGGCGGCGGGGCCTTGCGCACTTATAGTGTTCGGGGCATCCGGTGACTTGACTCGCAGGAAACTGATGGTAAGCGTTTTCGAATTGTTCAAGCGTGGCCTGCTCAGCGAGCAGTTCTATCTGTTAGGTTGCGGACGAAAGGAAATCAGCGACCAGCAGTTCAGGCAGATGTCACGAGAAGAAGTAGAGGCCAGGTCTCACAGAAGCAGCGACGCGGAAAAGATTGCGGCATTTGTTGAGCGGCTTTACTACATAAGCGGTGACTACGGGGAAGAATCCTTCTACGAGAATATCAAAGCCAAGTTGAGCGAACTGGATGCCAGACACAATGTTGACGGCTGTCACGTTTTTTATCTGGCGGTTCCTCCTTTTCTTTACGCGTCGGTTACAGAAGGGCTTTGCAAGGCGTCACTTTCGGATGGTGCCGGAACTGTGGCCAAGCAGAGTCGCCTGGTAGTGGAAAAACCGTTCGGTCGTGACATAGCCAGTGCGGCGCGGCTCAATAGTGTTATAAGCGGCTGTTTCGATGAGTCGCAGGTCTACAGGATAGACCATTACTTAGGCAAGGATACGGTGCAGAACATATTGATATTTCGTTTTGCCAACACGATATTTGAGCCTGTCTGGAACCGCAATTACATAGACAACGTTCAGATTACGATAGCAGAGACTGTCGGCGTTGAGCACAGGGCGGGCTACTACGACAAGAGCGGCGCGCTGCGTGACATGTTTCAGAATCACATGCTTCAGATGCTTGCTTTGGTTGCGATGGAGCCGCCTACATCATTTGAGGCGGACCGGCTTCGTGATGAAAAGGTTAAGTTGCTGCGGTCGGTGCGTCCGTTGGGGTTGGAGGAGGTCGACAAGTACGTTGTTCGTGGGCGCTATGGCGGCGGCACAATGGACGGCAAAGAGGTTGTTGGTTATCGTCGGGAGCAGGGAGTTGACCCGGCGTCGAGGACCGAGACTTATGTTGCAGCGAAGGTGTTTATTGACAACTGGCGTTGGCAGGGTGTGCCGTTTTATCTTCGCACAGGCAAGAGACTTTGCACGAAGGACACGGAGATTATTATTACGTTCAAAAAGATTCCGCATTCGATGTTTCACGTTCCGGGGCTTGAGGACATCGCGTCCAATGTGCTTATTTTGCAGATACAGCCGCAGGAGGGTATTCACCTGAGCTTTCAGGCGAAGCGGCCCGGCTCGAAGATATGTATCGATACGCTGAATATGACTTTCAATTACGGCGATATTTTCGACGTTGAGATGCCCGAAGCGTACCAAAGATTGCTTCTGGATTGTATGCTTGGGGACCAGACGCTCTTTACGAGATACGACGGTGTTGAAGTTGCCTGGCAACTGTTGGCGCCTGTGCTCGAGGCGTGGGACAGGAGTGATTCGGAGCCGTATGAATATGCGGCCGGCAGTGAGAGTTTTGCCGAGGCGAACCGTCTTATCGAAGCCGACGGCAGGGGCTGGCACAAACTGGGCGGCAACTGAGGTTTTTTAATTGATTATTGATAATTGATTATTAGGTTTAGGCCGACTGGGGGACGGCGTTTGTTGTGGGGCGGTGTGTTAACTGTTTTGTAGCCCGTAGGCGTCTTTTTTATGAGCATTGCCGCGGAAATGTATTCAAGGCTTTGATTTTGCGAAAGAGATTTGGTATGCTATTGGAAATCGGGCTTAGTCGCCATGAATCGTGATAGACGAGCAAGGAAATATAGTGCTGTATGGCAATTGCGGATAAAAGTGTTATCTTTTTGGAGGCAAGTTAATGAAAAGTCGTGAGAAAAAACAAATGTCCCGCAGGAACTTCCTGGCAAAATCGGCTATGGCCGGCTTTGCTTTTCATTATGTTCCCAGCAGATTGTTGGGAGCCGATGCGCCGAGCAATAAACTTAATATCGCCGGCATTGGGGTCGGCGGAATGGGCCACAGCAATCTCAGGCAATGTGAGGGCGAAAATATCGTAGCGCTGTGCGATGTTGACAGCCAGTTCGCCGCGAAGACGTTCAAGATGTATCCAAATGCAAAGGTCTATAAAGATTATCGTGTCATGTTCGATAAGCAAAAGGACATCGACGCCGTTGTCATAGCTACGCCGGACCATACCCACGCCGTAATCACCATGGCTGCGATGGAGCGGGGCAAGCACGTTTATTGCCAAAAACCTCTGACTCATACCGTTTACGAGGCGCGAAAGATACGCGAGGCGGCGCGCAAGTACAAGGTCCAGACTCAGATGGGCAACCAGGGACACTCGTCCGACCGTACTCGCCTGCTGAAGGAATGGCTGGCCGACGGCGCAATCGGCGATGTCAGGCAGGTCTATGCATGGACCGACCGGCCTGTGGGCGGCCAGATTTGGTCCGATTTCGCCGTCAGGGCAAAACCCGAAGATACGCCGCCGATTCCCGAGTCACTCGATTGGGACCTCTGGATTGGGCCTGCTCCCTACAGGGCCTATCATCCTGAATATCATCCGACGAAGTGGAGAGCATGGCTTGATTTCGGAACAGGTCCATTGGGCGATATGGGATGTCACATAATCGACCCGGCATTCTGGGCCTTGGATCTTGGCGCTCCCGAGAGCATCGAGGCAACCAGCACTCACTGGCAGAAAGAAGTCAGCTCGCAGACATTCCCAAGGGCGTCAATTGTCAGGTACCAATTCCCCGCTCGCGGTAAGAGGCCGCCTGTCAAGCTGACCTGGTATGACGGAAGGTTGTTGCCTCCAATACCTGATGCTCTTGAAAAGGGGCGAAGAATACCCGACAGCGGTGCTTTTATTATCGGTGACAAGGGCTGTATGATGCATGGGTCCCACGGTGCCGGCGGATTGCGCATCATTCCTGAAACAAAGATGCAGCAATACAAACGACCGCCAGAGACGCTCCCGAGAGTCAAGGACGGCCATGAAGGCGATTGGATCCGTGCCTGCAAGGACGGTAAGCCCGCAAGCTCCACTTTCGAGTACGGAGGTGCATTAACAGAGACGATTCTTCTTGGTGTGGTCGCGATTCGGGCCAAAGACCAGAAACTCTATTGGGACGCCGAGAACCTCAAGTTCACCAACAACGACGCCGCCAATGAGCTTCTTCAGATACAATATCGTGATGGCTGGCATTTGTAAGACAGAAGCTTCTTTTTAAGTTTGAGAGAGAGCTTTGTCCTGCAGGTCTTTCATCGCGTACATACTGTCGGCTTCCTGCTGTTTGGCCAATACCTCGGCGATCAGCCTGCGGTGGGCGGCGTTGGTATCCAGGACTCCGACAAATTCATTGTGTTGCTTCCCGTCAGTAACGGGAACGTACTCAATTGCCAACTGCGTTGTTGTGTTGAAGGCCTCGGACAGGGCCATATCAGGATTTAATTTTGTGGTAACCGGCTCCATGATATCCATGGCTATCAGCCAGTCATTTACTTCCTGGGTTGCGAAGGTGTTTCTGATGCCGTCCAGCGTAACAGCACCTATGAGCTTTTTATCCTTATCAACGACGGGATAATAAAAACTGTTTGTATTACTGACTATTTTTATTACTTCCCTGAGGGGCAGTCCGGCGGCAACAGGTGGTACGGTGCGGTCCATCACATCTGCGACGGTGCGTGTTCTGATAAGGTCATCTTCAGTAATATTAAGGCCTGCTTCACCGGCTTTTTGGGAGCCTATTTTTATGAACACGGGGCCGATAAGCTGCAGTACAAATACGCCGGTTATTATCACAGAGAGCATGGTATCTCTGATTTCGCCCTGGAATCGGGTTCTTGCCATAAGCAGCAGAGCTATAGCGATAGTGCCCTGTGGATATAAGCAGAATCCCAGATACTTTCGAACGGTTGGTACGGCTTTGGAGCGGACGGCCCCTACCCATGCACCCGTGGTTTTGCCTGCGATGCTTCCCACGATATAAGCAGCGGCGAGCAGCAGAACCTGTGCGCCGCCGTTGGGAAATCTCAGCCTGGTGCCCACGAGAACAAAGAATAAAACGTAAATGGGTGCGGCAAACCTGTGGACAAGCTTGAAACTCGACAAGACCTTCCTTGAACCGATATTTGTCAAGGTTACTCCCAGTGCCATCGAGGAGATAATAACATCCAGTTCACGGGTTATGGCGACACCTATGATGAGCAAGGCAAGGCTTACACTGAAGATGAGGACTTTTTCCGGCTCGTCGGTTCTTTTTAGAATCCAGTTCAGCAGTACGCCTGCCAGGAAGCCTATCGCCAATGAGCCAAAGATTTCATAAAAGGATGAAAGCAGGGCGGCGACAAATCCGGCATTCTCCTCGCCTACGAGTATGGCTGCCACGCTGATGCAGATACTATACAAAATCAGGGCCAGTGCGTCGTCAAGTGCGACAATTGCCATGAGCATTGATGTAAGCGGCCCACGGGTCTTATATTCCCAGAGGACACTCATCGCCGAAGCTGGGTCTGTTGCGGCACAGATAGCGCCGAAAACAGTGCCGACTGCCAGTGCGGTTTTCCAGTCGGCAAAATACCATGTTATTGCAAAAGTAAGTGTGGCCACGAAGAGAAATGCGCCCAAACCCTCGAAGAGCAGTATTGCAAGCACCTGCCTGCCGAACTTTCGGAATACCTTGCGTTTAAGCTCTCCGCCGACAAGGAAACCGATAAGTCCAAGCGCGAAGACATTGAATGGTTCCAGTGCGTTGACTGTTTCGGGCTTAATGACTTTCAGCAACGGTCCCAGAACTATTCCGACCGCGAGATACCCGACGACCTGCGGTATGCGCAGTTTCTGGAATAATCTTGCCCCGATGGTTCCTCCGAATACGGCGATTCCGATGAGCAGGATGATATTGACTTCCTCGGTGTTTTCTGCCAAAATATGCTGAGTGAAAAGCATCATTGGGTTTTTCCGGCATAAACGGAGATATAGTATAGTTCGACAGCCTGTCCAGAAGAAGCCATGCTACCGTCAAGGGAGCTTTTGTCAACGAATTTCCACGGATGTGGTTTTTGTGCGGAAATCCATCCTTGACAAATGCGTCAGGAATTAGGATAATTGTGGACGGAAGGATATGAACAGGAGTCCAGGATGCGCTTGGTAGTGAAACAAGACGAGAGCACCATAAGCGAATTTCAGTTCGCTAAGGGGCCGATTTATATCGGCAGGCACAAGAACAGCCAGATTTTTCTGGGTCACAGGGCGGTTTCCCGTCAACATGCGGTCATATTCCAGACTGAAGATGGTCAATGGATGGTTGAAGACCTTGATTCTGCGAACAAGACGTATTTGAACGAAGAATCGATTCACAAGGCGGAAGTTAAGAAGGGTGATGTTCTCCGGATTATTGATTTTATCATCGAAATCGACCCTGAGAGCAGTTCAGTGCTGTCCAAGCCGATTGATATGGAAGATACGCTGACGAAGACGGCCTATGACATTCAGGCGTCTATGACGACGCCTTCTGAGGACATTCTGGTTCGAAATCCGGGGGTTGGTCATGCTCCGGCGATTCGCTTTCCGGCGGAGCGGCTGATGGATTTCTCTCGAGCGACAGATGCAATCAGCAATGCGGAAACCGCGGACAAGCTTTTGCTAACGCTGCTGAAGGTTACACTGCAGCAGTTTGACGCGTGCCACTCGTGGTGTGCTTTGCGCGAGCGCCCGGGTGGGGCGATGACGTCTCATGCGGGCAGGCAGCGTAACGGCATGCCGGTCGATTTGAAGGAAATTAAGCTTGGCGAGAGAGTCTTTCAGGCGGTGCAGAAGAATCAGTATATGGTTCTGCCGCGCGTTCTGGCAGAGAGCGAAGATGACGAAGGTACGCGGTCAGTGTTGATAGCACCGGTTATGCGTACTTCGGGGTGCTTTGGTGTTTTGTACGTTGACAATACTACCGACCATCGGCATTACAGTTTGAGCGATCTGGACTACTTGATGCTGATTTCGATTCATACGGCGGCAATCCTGGGTAGATTCTGAATCGCCGCAGCAGCAATCGCCACCTGCCGGCAGAGAGGCCAAAACAGTGCGGGTGAAGCGCCTGTTGTTTTTGGTTGTATCCGACGTATTTTGGGGCAAGTCAAGCTAAAACACGAACCTAAATGGGATGGTCAGAGAATAGCTCAAACTGCGAAAAACTTGTTATTGACTGACGGTTTTGTGCCGATAGAATATATGGGAAATTACGAAATATTCTTCAAAGGAGTTCGGTTATGCCGAGTTGGCTGACATTTATCAAGGTCCGAATGATGCCTCACATGATGAGGTTGCGGGCTTGGTCTGTCTCCAACTCGGGAATTATGCCCATTTAGATTCTTTTTCCCGAGTGGATTTAACCAAGCCCAGGACAGGAAAAAACCCTGGGCTTTTTTATTGGCCTTGACTTTAGGGAGAATCTAATGAGCAAGATAACCTATATCACTACAGCTATACCGTATGTTAATGGCAGGCCTCACATCGGCTTTGCCCTCGAATTAGTACAAGCAGACGTAATTGCAAGATACAATCGTTTAATTGGAATTACTACGCAACTGCAAACAGGAACCGATGAGAATGCCTTTAAGAATGTGCTAACCGCATGCCAGCTTGGAATAACAACGGAGGAACTGGTCAAGCAAAATGCAGGGCTATTTCGTGACTTTGCAGAAGTACTGAATATCTCCTTTGACAACTTTGTTCGTACTACCGAACAGGCTCATACGAGAGGTGCTACACTTTTATGGAAGCGATTACAACCAGAAGATGTTTACAAGAAGAATTATACAGGGTTGTACTGTACCGGCTGTGAAGACTTCTATTTGGAAAGAGATTTGTTGAACGGCTGTTGTCCCGACCACGGGACACCACCTATCGAAGTACAGGAAACAAATTACTTTTTTCGACTTTCAGCCTATCAGGAACGGTTAGAGCAACTTTTGAGCAGCAATATCGTCAAAGTAATTCCTGTAACTCGAAAGAATGAAGTTTTAAGTTTCATACGCAGAGGCTTGCAGGATTTCAGTATTTCCCGTGCAGTCGAGCGATCTGATGGTTGGGGAATTCCTGTTCCAGGTGATCCCTCACAGATTATTTACGTATGGATTGATGCCCTAACCAACTATATTTCTGGATTAGGATACGGAACATCGGATAGCTGGAAACAGTTTTGGAATGAAAGTTCGTCGAAAATTCACGTAATTGGCAAAAACGTGTGGAAGTTCCATGCGATATACTGGCCCGCCTTGCTCCTATCAGCAGGTTTGCCTTTGCCGAATGAAATTGTTGTACATGGTTTCTTGACGGAAAACGGCCATAAGATAAGTAAATCCCTTGGAAACACGATAGACCCATTCGAATCTGTGGACAGGTTTGGAACCGATGCTGTTCGATACTACCTGCTGCGAGCAGTCTCTCCATTTAATGATGGTGATTTTTCAGACGAACGGCTAATACAAATTTATAACTCTGACTTGGCGAATGGCTTGGGCAACCTTGTCAGCAGAGTAACTTCTTTGTGTGAGAAGAGCGATTTTGGGCGATACCAGGACGCGAAGGTTCCGGATGGCCCCAAAGGTTATCATGATGCCTTGAGAAACTACGAATTCGATAAGGCAACAGGAATTCTTTGGCGAACCATAACAGAGTTAAATCGGGATATTGATAAATCCAAGCCTTGGGAGTCTCTAAATACAAACAGGGGTGAAGTTTTGAAGATACAGCTTTCAGGTTGGTTAGAGGGTATTCGGCAAGTAGCTTATTGGTTAAAACCATTTCTTCCTGCAGCAAGTGAAAAAATATTGGCGATTCTCTCACATGATAGGATTAAGGCTTACGGGTCATTGTTTCCTCGCTTGAAATTATGATACAGTTGCCGCCTGACACGACGCCATAGGCATCGTAGCTGTAAGCATCGGCAATTGCAGCAGAAGAATCAGTCAACTGTCACGTGGAATCGTGGTCATCATAGAGAAGATGCCACGGTGAGCGGGGAATATTGGGCGGTTATTGTCTGCTGTACTTACCTATCAATTCCCCGGTGCCGATGATATGCCCGCGGGCGGCATTTAGCAGTTGCTTTTTGGTTGCGCCGGGCTGCAGGTCGATGGTTGTGTCGAGGGCGTAGATCTTGAAGAAGTACCTGTGAGTTCCGCTGGGAGGGCATGGCCCGCCATAACCTATCTTCCTGAAATCGTTTGTGCCCTGGTTGGCATGGCTTACAAGGATTCTGTCGGCTGGTATGTTCTCGGCAAGTTGTGTGGTATCGGGTGGCAGGTTGTACAGGACCCAATGTACCCATGTTCCCACTGGGGCGTCCGGGTCGTCGCAGATTATGGCAAGGCTCTTTGCAGCCGCAGGCACGTTTTGCCATTGCAGCGGCGGGGATACATTCTGTCCATCGCAGGTGTACTTGGATGGAATCAGGCTGCCATTGCTAAAGACAGGGCTTGTGATTTTGATTTGCATTTTCTCATCTCCTGTGGCTTTGGAGTCCGGCGATTCACCATTCTTACATGAGCAGAACCACAAAGTCGAAATGACAACGATAGCAAGTATGTTCTTCAGCATACGATATGCTCCGGATTATTCCAAACCAGCCAATATTATAACTTAGGCACCGTCAAAGGCAAGCAGGGATTCATGGGAGTTCTATACTGGCCCCCTGAAGAGATGAGGACGGAGGACGGAAACGGATTTTGGGAACCGCGAATGAACGCGAATAGACGCGAATAAGGAAAGGAAGACGGATTCGGGGATTTTGGGCTTTACTGGGAGGTTCCGACGGGTGATAATGTCGCTATGAAGAAGATGCTAGGACATTTGGCCCCTGCGGCAAAAAACTGCACGAGGTGACAGAGGAGATATGCAAGGAGAAGATTGAAAGTGTTGTTAAGATTCCGTGTGTGCAACAAGTTGCACACTCTACAAGAGTAAGGTAAAAAATGATAAAAGACAGCCATGAAATCAGAGATCCTATTCATGTATTCGTACGTTTGAATATAGACGAGCGTAAGGTGCTTGATTCCCGGCCTTTTCAAAGGCTCAGGCATATTCATCAACTTGCAACAACATATCTCCTGTATCCAGGCGCAACACATCGCCGCTTTGAGCATTCTTTAGGTGTAATGGAACTTGCAAGCCGAGTTTTTGATGTCATCACGGCAGATGAGAATATTCATCACGACACAGTCAGAGATATAATGCCCAATAAAGACCAAAAGAGATATTGGCGAAGAGTTCTTCGGATGGCTGCTCTATGTCATGATCTTGGCCATTTACCATTTTCCCATGCGGCAGAAGCAGAGTTATTACCAGAGGGGTGGAATCATGAGCGTATGACTGGAGAGATTATTAAAAGTGAGGAGATGGAAAAAATTTGGAGAGAAGTGACACCACCTCTTAGGAGTGAGGAAATCATAAAAGTGGCATTAGGGCCAGAAGATGCCGTAAAACTTAACTTGGAACTTGATGATTGGGAAACTATACTTTCGGAAATAATTACCGGTGATACATTTGGCGTTGACCGGATGGATTATTTGCTGCGTGATTCGCTCCATACGGGTGTTGCTTATGGTAAATTTGACCATTATCGTCTTATTGACACATTACGCATTCTTCCGAAAAGTGAGGAAGAAAATGGTTCGAAGGAACCTGTCTTGGGACTGACTGCAGGGGGACTCCAATCAGCAGAAGCATTATTATGGGCTCGATATTTCATGTTTAGCCAAGTTTACTTTCATCCTGTGCGTAGGATTTATGACATTCACCTTAAAGATTTTCTGAAAGAATGGCTGCCGGATGGGAAATTCTCGACAGAAATAGAAAAACATCTGGCAATAACCGATAACGAAGTTATTGTTGGGCTCAGAGAAGCATTCTTAGACAATGAGGCTCCCGGGCATATTCATGCCAAACGTATAATCGAACACAAGCATTTCAAAGTCTTGTATGAGTGCACCCCTGACGATCGCGAGATAAACATTAACGCCGAAAAAGCTATTTATGAGGCTGCTTGCAAGAAATTTGGGGCAGAGTTTGTCAGGTACGACCGGTATCCAGGGAAAGGAGGTAGTCAGTTTTTTCCTGTGCTACGTCGCGGAAAAGTATTGTCTTCCACAGAGCTATCTGATACACTTAAGGAAACGCCTGTTGCTGCAACTGATTTTGTGTTTATTGATCGTAAACATTTAACTACTGCAGAAAAATGGCTTGAAGCAGAACATGATAATATAATTAAATTAGAACCACAGGAGGAATAAATCGATGGAACGATTAAAACGATCTGCCATTGTGTTATCGCTAATAGAGCACCTTCGAGAAAAAGGTGGTTGGTGTGGCGAGACACATATTCAGAAAAGCACATATTTTCTCCAGGAATTGCTCAATGTGCCTCTGGGATTTAAATTTATCTTGTATAAGCATGGCCCATATTCATTTGATTTAAGCGATGAACTTATGGCTATGAGAGCCGATATGATAGTTCAATTAAAATCTCAGCAGCCATATGGTCCCAGCATTGTACCTGGCCCGACATCCGAACAACTTAAACGCCTTTTTCCGAAAGCATTGAAAGAATATGAAAACAAAGTGAGTTTTATCGCGAGCCAATTTGCAGAGTATGGAATTGCTGCCCTTGAACGTATAGCCACCGCGTTTTTTATTGCTAATCAAAACGACATGGATACCCGCCAACAGATAGCTACCAAAATAAACGATATTAAACCGCACATATCAATGAAAGAGGCCTTAGAGGCTTTGGAAACTCAAAGCGAACTCAAAACCAATGCTCAAGGATTGTTGACAGTTTAGTTACCGCGGGGACATTAAAGTTGTCCGGTCATATACTCTCCAATGTGTGTTAATGTGTGTAAATTCGCGTGTACAAGAAGAGTGTTTATTCGTGTGGGATTGAATTGAGATTGCGGCGCTGCGATGGCAATGACCGGGGGGAAATGGGTAAGAAGCCCACGTGAAATGTGGGGCAGGGAAAAATGAAAATCGCGGAAGGTTGTGTTGACAGGGTGTTTTTTTTTGCTTAACATGCCCTGGCAGTGGTTTGAAACGAAATACTACTGCCGGGAAGGATGAAAGTGAAAATAATAGCTTGTATTCCTGCTCGTTACGGTTCCACACGATTCGGCGCAAAAGTTCTCGCAAAAGACACAGGCAAGTATCTGATTCAGCATACTTACGAGCAGGCCTGTAAGGCGAAACTGCCGGCAAACGTGATAATCGCAACAGATGATGAGAGAATTGCCGTTGCATGCGCTTCTTTTGGTGCCGAGGCCGTTATGACGTCCGCCGAGCACAAAAGCGGTACGGACCGAATCGCAGAAGCGGTGGCGAATGTCGAGGCCGATATTGTGATTAACATTCAGGCTGATGAGCCGGAGATAGAGCCGAAGAACATAGATTACCTGGCGCAGCTTCTGCTGGACAATGCGGATTATCCGATGGCTACGTTAGCGGCGGAGTTTCAGTCGGCTGAGCAGGTGGCAGATCCGAATATTGTGAAAGTTGTTCTGGCTCGCAATGGCGGCGCGATTTATTTTTCGCGGTCGCCTATACCTTATGACAGGGGCCATGGTGGGGTTGGGCCGAAAGAGTTGTATCTGCGTCATCTTGGCATTTATGCTTATCGCAGGGATTTTCTGCTGAAGATTCCGACGATGGCTCAGACGCCTCTTGAGAAGACGGAAAAGCTCGAGCAGTTGCGCGTACTTGAAAACGGTTACGGCATTGTCGTGGGTAAAGTTGAGCATACGTGCGACGGGATAGACACGCCCGAGCAGTACAGGGCATTTGTTGAGCGATATCGAGCACAAATAGCAGCAGAAAAACAAACATGACATTCAGAGGTCTAACGTATGGCGAAAGACAAAGATTTGTTGGCTTCGGTAAGTGATACATCGACGGAGAGTGAGTTTTTCTCGCCTGTCCCGGCTGGTTATAAGAAGGGCAGGACTAAGTATTGCTTTGTGTTAGGGACGGTGATGAGCGGGCTTGGCAAGGGGATATTTTCGTCCTGTCTTGCCAAGCTGATGCAGGACAAGGGGCTTAAGGTTACGCCTGTCAAGCTCGAAGGTTATCTCAATATAGACTCCGGGACGCTGAATCCGTTTCGTCATGGTGAGGTTTTTGTGCTTGACGACGGGATGGAATGCGATATGGACCTGGGAACCTATGAGCGGATGCTTGACCAGGATACGAGCAAGGCGAATTTTACGACGAGCGGCCAGGTCTTCAGTTCGGTGCTACATAAGGAACGGCATGGTGATTACTTGGGCAGGGATGTCCAGATGATACCGCATGTCACCGGTGAGGTTAAGCTGAAGCTTCGTGAGCTTGCGGCGGAGACAAACGCGGATATTGTCTTTGTCGAGATAGGCGGGACGGTTGGCGATTTGGAGAATGCGTATTTTATCGAGGCATTGCGTGAACTGGCTTACGAAGAAGGGCCTAATAGCTGCTGTTTTATGGCCTTGACGTATATTCTGGAGCCGAAGATTCTTGGCGAGCAGAAGTCGAAGGCGGCCCAGTTGGGTATTAAGCAGCTTATGCAGCTTGGTATTCAGCCACATATTATCGCCTGCAGGGCGGCTCATGCGGCGACGGAGAAGGTCCGTCAGAAGATGAGCGTTTACAGCAATGTGCCGTTCGAGCGTGTGGTGAGTCTGCCGGATTCGGCAAGCATTTACATGATACCGGCGATGCTGCGCGAGGCGGGTTTGGATTTTGAGGTTCTGAGGCTTTTGAAAATTGAGGACCGTATTAACCTGCGGCACGAGCGCAAGGCGTGGCTTCGGTGGTGCGACTTTACGGATAAAATCAACCAGGCCGAGTATGATGTAACGATAGGAATGACGGGTAAGTATACGTCGGTGCGTGACAGCTATGCTTCTATCATTAACGCACTGGAACATGCCGGAATTGCGCTTTCGTGCAATGTCAAAATAAAGTGGATAGAAACGACGTCTATCACGGATGAAAATGTTGCCGAGCATCTGGCCGATGTTGACGGGATAATAGTTCCGGGCGGGTTCGGCACACGCGGCGCCGCGGGTAAAATCGCCTGCATAAAATACGCGAGGGAAAATAATTTGCCTTACCTGGGGATATGCTTTGGTTTTCAGTTGGCTGTGGTGGAGTTTGCGCGTAATGTCTGCGGTCTTGAAAACGCCCACAGTACGGAGATCGAACCGGATTGTTCCGAGCCGGTGATAGATATACTGCCTGAGCAGAAGAAAATCGAGGGCCTTGGCGGGAACATGCGGCTTGGGGGAAGAGATATAGAAGTCAAGCGTGACACCCTTGCATGGAAACTGTTTGGCAAGGTTGATACGGTGCGGATGCGTTTTCGGCACCGTTACGAGGTTGACCCACGCTACATAGAGACGTTGGAGAACCATGGTATGGTGTTTTCAGGCAAGGCTCCGGACTATCCTATAATGCAGATACTGGAGCTTCCTTCTCATGCTTACTTCATGGGGACGCAGGCTCATCCGTGTTTAACGTCTCGGCCATTGCGTCCGCAGCCTATGTTCGTGGGTTTGGTGGCGGCGGCGCGGCACAGGCATTATCCCGAGGAGAAACTTGCCGACTGCATAAAGGCAACGGTGCAGGTGTGTGCGCACGGTAGTTAAAGGCAGGAACTTTTTTGCGGCACCTAAGGTGAGTTTCGCCGGTCAACAATCTGAGTGATTGAAGGCCTATTGTTTTTTCAACTCTTCAATCTGGGCCTTGAGGGCTTCGTTTTCTTTCTTAAGCCTTGTGTTGTCGTCGGCCAAAGGTCCAACTATGTTGCTCATGTACTCCTCCATACCTTTGTCTGAGAGTTCATGGAGTGCCTGGTTTTCCTTTGTGCTTTTGTCGAGGGCATAATTGAGTCGTTTTATCTGTCTGTCGTTGAGTGTTTTCTGGTCTGCCAGTTGTTTTTGACAGCTTTCTTGTTGGTCTTTGAGTTTCTTTATGAGCTGGGCGTTCTCGACGGCGATGAGCCTGCTCATTTTTTCACTGTTTGTGGTTGCAGGAGTGTTGTTTTTATCGCATCCGGCAAACAGTGAGCAGAAGAAGACGACAGCAAGTACGGTTGGAAGTGAACTTTTGGCCCGTGTTTTCATCTTTGAAATCCTTTCAAATTATGTGGGTTTGTTGGCTAATATAGCTTTGCAGCCGACAATGTCAAGTTTCGCTATTCGAAAAGAACCTGCAATTGCTGTTTTTTCGATGGTTCGATTTTGGATACTTCCGTCCAGACGGCCAGGTCGAGGCTTTTTCTGCAGGGGCAATCGTTATGCACAAGCTGCGAATCACTTTCGAGCACGGCCTTTATGAGTTTAATGCAGTTATCGCAGGCATTCTGAAGGTTTGAGATTATCTCCTGCAGCAGGGTCTGTTTGTCGGCGGAATCATTGTGGGGCCGCCAGCAGTCATAATCGCTTGGTAAAGCGATGAGGACGTAGCAGATTTGGGCTTCACGGGCGAGTTTTACCTCGGGCATGGCCGTCATGCCTATCAGGTCGCCCCCCCATGCGCGGTGCATCAGTGATTCGGCGCGGGTAGAAAACTGCGGCCCTTCCATGCAAACGTATGTTCCTTTGGGATGTGTTTGTATGTCGATTGTCGCAGCGGTATCTATAAGTATTTTTCTCAATCGCCCGCAGAGCGGCTCTGCCATCTCGCAGTGGACGGCGGCAAAATCATTGAAGAAAGAGCTTGTGCGTCTGAATGTTTTGTCGATGAACTGGTCGACGATTACGAGGTGCCCCGGAGCAATTTCTTCACGGAGTGAGCCTACGGCGCCGCTGCTGATGATGGCGCGGACGCCAAGTTCTTTCATCGCGAATATGTTGGCTGCGTATGGAACTTCGCTGGGTGAGAGCCTGTGGCCTGGGCCGTGCCGATTGAGAAACGCAACGTTTTTTTTGCCTAATTTGCCGAGGTAAACTGCTCCGCTTGTTTTCCCGAACGGTGTTTCAACTTCCTGTGACTGGGCATCGGTCAACTGCTGCTTAAGCGCATCGCCCAAACCGGAACCGCCAATTATGCCGACGAGCTTCTGTGCCATTGATTAACCTCCAGAGATAACAAGGTTCAGCGGCCAAAGCCTTTTGACGAGCATCTGGATGCTATGGCCAAAGGACATTTTTCAGATTTTCGATTACATTGTCAAGCCTGTTGATGCTTAAAAACAGCAGTGACAGGGCGGCAATAATCCACATGGCGGCCTTGACGTCTTTCGCCCTGCCGGAAACGGTTTTTATCAGAACAAATGAAACGAATCCGAAGGCCAGGCCCGTGCTGATACTGTAGCTAAGGGCTATCATTACGATAATGATAAAGGCCGGAAAGGCCTGGTCGAGATTCGTAAAGTCTATCTTTTTGACTTCTTTCATCATGAAGAGCCCGACCATGATAAGTGCCGGAGCAGTCGCGTATTCGGGTACGATCTGAATTACTGGTACAAACAAAAGCGCCAGAAGAAACAGAACCCCGGTGACCACAGAGGTAAGTCCCGAACGTCCCCCCTGTTCAATTCCGGCGGCGGACTCGATGTACGCGGTGGTGGTCGATGTCCCAAGCACAGCACCGGTCATGGTGGCCAGGGCATCAATGGCCAGTAGTCTGTCGAGGCCCTTTATATTTTTCCTGTCATCAACCATGTCGGCCCGGTGACAGCACGCCACGAGGGTGCCGATGCTGTCGAACATATCCATAAACATCAGGCTGAATATCGGCGCCAGCAGACTCCATTTGAGCGCGCCGATTATATCCAGATGGAAAGCGACTGCGGATATCTGTAGCTTCGCAGAGGTTATGCTTTGCGGTTTTTTGGCATATCCAAACGCAAGCGCCAAAACGGTCGAGGCGATTATGCCGATGAGCAATGCCCCTTTGATTTTTTTCGCCTCAAGAAAAAGCATCACAGCAAGGCCTGCCAGGCCTATAAGCACCTTTGAAGTAATGGGTCCGGCGGAGACAAGTGTCGCCTTGTTGTCAATAATGATACCGAGTTTTACGAGACCTATGAATGTAATGAACAGGCCTATGCCGACCGATATTGCGGCGACGAGCGGCTCGGGGATGGCCCGCACAAGTTTTTTTCTTAATCCGAGCAGGGTCAGCACGAGGAAGAACAGCCCGGAAAGAAAGACCACGCCAAGTGCGGTTTGCCAGGAGATTTTGTGCCCGAGTACGAGGCTGTAGGCGAAAAATGCGTTTAGCCCCATCCCCGGCGCCATTGCTATCGGCGCTTTGGCGAAGATGCCGACGGTGATGGTCGCGACAGCCGTAATTATGCAGGTCACCGCTATCAGGGCCTGCTTGTTCATTCCGGTCGCGGTACTCAATATGTCCGGATTGACGAAGATGATGTACGCCATCGTAAGAAACGTGGTAACGCCGGCGAGTATTTCGGTTTTGAAGTTGGTGTTTCTCTTTGCCAGTTGAAAGAAATCGCCCGTCATTTCACCTGCCTTGAAAATGCTTGTCCCTGGCCGCAACCTGCCGCTCCAGCGGCTTTGCGGACCGCAGCCAACAACAGCCGCCCCATATTACCGGTTGCCAGCCGCCTTGACAAGGCCCAGGAGCAGCACGCTCGCAGTCGGCCGGTTTTGATCCGGGTCTTGATAGTCTGTAGCCGAAACTGACGCAACACCCCAACAAAGCCCCGCACGTTAGTAAGGGGACCCTGTGGCACGGGCATCCTGCCCGTGCACCTGCCCCACGAACATTATTAAACTCACAATTCTTCACCCCACCGTCACGCCGTGACGGCCGTATATAGCCCGGTCCTCTGGGCCGGGGCGCCCGCGTGAGGTGTGCTCAATCTTTCTTCCCGCAACGTGTCGCGGCGTTGCTTTCTCAATATTCATCCAATCTCATGCTGCAGACCTTGACCGTCCTGGCCTTCACAAGTTCAAGTTTTTCACCAATTTCACACATTACCCCGACCTCTCAAGCATCTCATGGAACAGGGATTTCGATACGAGAACCTCTGCCATCTGATACCAATTGTGATTATTTACTGCGCCGGTACATGTCATTGCGAGCGAAGCGAAGCAATCTCTGGCCTTCGAATGGGTTGAGATTGCCACGGCCCTGCAAGGCCTCGCAATGACAAGCCTACTTGTATCGGTAATGAAAATTCTGGAGCCCGTTAGAAATGGGACGACAGAGGTGTCTGCCTTGTGCTCGGCGGGCCCCGTTAGAAGTAAAGTCTTGCAGACTTCTAACCGGGCGGGGATTTCTAACGGGCTGGAGAGAATCCGAACCGATTCAACGGGGAAAGAAAGAAAAGCAGTACTCAAAGCTATTTTGCTCTGCTTTTTCTTCGTAAAGCCAAAAACCGAGGCCGAAAACTAAAAATGTCGCAGCTTCGGCTATTCCTTGTCAGACTCAACACAAGGATGGTCTTTTTCATCGCCGTGGCACTCTTTTATCTGCTCAGGTGCACATTCATCCGGTGTCGTTTTGAGGTTCTCCGGTTTTTCACATTGACAATCATTTTTATCATCGCACATAATAAACTCCCAAAAAAAGGTTCCTGACACGAATGGCGGTTCCTTAAGGGTTTTTTGGGAAAACACTCCCCGCATCGGCAAGATAGATTGTTTAAATTTCAGGGTTTCGCTCTTGTCGAAATAGATGCCAAAAACAGTACTTATAAGCAATTTCGGCAGTTTTGGCAAAAAGGCTTGAATAAATGTAAAATAACAGGGATTATTGCTTAAGGAACCGCCATTCGTTCCTGACACCTTAAATTTTCTTCAATATGATATTTACCATTTCGCAATTCGCATCAAAACCTGCATCTTCAAGTTGTAGTGAGTATGTGACATTGATTATTTTACCCTCTTCAAGGAATAATTCAGGATGGAGATAAGCGCAATATACTAAGTTAACTTCTTTACCTTGAGCTGTTTTTGGCACATTAAGTTTTCCAAAACTTACCCATGGCCCCCATGGTTTTATTGAAGAATATAATTGAATTGTTCTAGGCATTGATATATCACTAGAAGTAGCCATTATATATTTTTTTAGATAATCATTCCAAGCAACAGAAATTTGACCATATACTTCTTCCAGTATAAAATTCTGATTTTTTACATTACTACTAAAAAGAGGACCGGGGCCGGAGTAAAACTCATAGCATTCAGGCTCTTCAATTTTATTTTGAAGGGCACGACTTAAATAGGCCGCACTCTTATATTTACTTATCATCTTAGGTTCAAAAAAGTATAACCATTTATCAATGGCTATGATTTGTGAGGGTGAAATGGGAAACTTCCAATTGCCTTTTTTTAGTATCCTTTCATATTTGTCAAGAGGTTTCTGTGCGCGTGCTAAACCTGCACCTAGGGATTTAAAATTCCATACACCTGATCCACTAATTTCTATTAAATTATAGTATAGGTATGCGATGCCATTAACATAAATGCCGCCTTGTGGCCATATTCTATGTTTTTCCCATGATTCCCCTGGAAGAAAACTAAATGGTGATACAGCAATATTTTGGTTATTATGTCACTACTGTCCCATTAACTTATGAGAGAATTGTTGTAACTTGAATAAATATAGTAGGTTGTGAGAAATAATGATTGGGATCGACTTGAAATCTCCCGTAGACTTTGGCCATAAAACTTTCAGTGATT
>Ga0210003_1000459_pt1 | contig 37049 bp, 50 predicted proteins | sample LantaG_FD_182804 | JGI IMG/M metagenome (GOLD analysis project Ga0210003, IMG submission 182804) | Deep subsurface microbial communities from Baltic Sea to uncover new lineages of life (NeLLi) - Landsort_02402 metaG (SPAdes) (version 2) | ecosystem: Environmental > Aquatic > Marine > Oceanic >...
GATGATTGGTGGCTTGAGAGGCATGAGTACGATGGTTCTGAATGGTGGGAATTCAAGCAAAAACCAACACAGACAGAAAAAGTAGATGTGCGGGTATGGCGGAGAGAGTCATGGTGAGTGACGTTAAAAAGATGAGTCATGGAAGAAAAAATGTTGTTGATGGAGTCGATATGATCTTTGTTGCTCTTATTAGTTTACAGTTGAAGCACTTTGTTTGTGATTATCCTTTACAGAATGCATACATGTTACAGAAATCTTTACCAGATAGACGATACATTATGCCCTTGCTATATCATAGTGGAATACATGCGTTAGCTATGTTCACTTTATGCTTAATATTCTCTTGGTCATTTTGGTTTGTTTTACTGGATTTTGTGTCGCATTTTATCATTGATAGATTGAAAGCATCTCCAAAGTTAGGAGGCAGGTGGAAGCCTAATGAAAGTGCTTTCTGGAATGCTCTCGGACTCGATCAGATGTGTCATCATTTGATTGGTATATTGATTTTATATTTAGCCATATAAGGATTGTATGATTATGGAACCAGAAGAAACAGTAAGAGAGCTTAGGTATAAAATAATAGACAAACCTGTAGAAATGTTTATGAAGAAGTTGGTTTGCGATTGCGGAAAAGAGATGAAAAGAGGAAAGATGTTACTTTCAGATCCTCCAAAGTTTGAACATATATGTGAAGACTGCAATCACACCGTAATAACAGATGTGTCTTATCCAGCATTGGCGTACAGGGAGATGGGGTAAAATTATGCATTCTCATTTCAAAATAATGTGTCCTATTTGCGATAAAGTCGTAAGCCAGTGCAGATGTATGGAAGATAAAACAATTGAATATAAGAAGTGTTTTAGTTGTATGGCCAATGAAAAATCTAATTTTTATTTCAAGAAAATTGAAACTGAACCTCAGATAAAACAAGATGGCACAACAGAAGTAAGAATACCCAAGCAAGAAGGTGTCATCTGGAAATATGAAATCAAATCCTCATATGGAGATAGTTCAGGCGTTAGGTATGCAGCTCTTGGGAAAGATGTAGCAGTAAAAATCTCTTCATTTCTTTATGATTGGCATTATTCATTTAAGTGGGAAGGTGCATATATCAACCAGGAAAATGTGGTGTACACCATTGCAAGAGATCTCATTCTTAATCATTTCGATGATATTAAAATTTTTGCACCATCGAATGAAAGCGCAATTGAAATTTTCACTATCGAAGGTGAGTCAGGTGATCGTGAACTTGAAAATGATATTGCGTTTGCAGTGAATGGTAAGCAACTTGTTTTGGCAGTCGATAGCTTTATCAAAGCGTTCAATGAAGAGTTCGATGATAAAAAACTTAATGACTTTAGAGGTGAAGATGTTTATGACAAGGTGCAAGAAATGATTGCAGAACACTTCGACAAAGTTCATTCAATTGTGCAATTGGTGCAATAATGTTTATCCTCTTCCCCGATCAAGCTTTTGCAACAGCTTGGTTGTTCAGAGATGAGCAACAAGCCTCGCTCATGTTTGGTTCTAATTTCAAGATGACATCAACTCGTTGGAGTTGTGTCGTTGCGAGAACATATTACGATGTGTTCATCGCAACAAATCGAGAAGATCTCTTCAATCAATTGCAAGCCGAACAAGCTCTCAAGAAAAGAAAAGGCTATGTTACTCTGATTGATAAAAGAAAGAGTGGATCGGAAGTTACGTTAGGAACATTTATCTTCAAAGATGATAAGGTTTTATACCACGATTATAGTATAAAACCCCATTCCTAACCTCTTTATACTACGGTCATGGTATAAAACCTTGTGATAGCGCAAACGTCAAAAACGCTATCACACAACCTTGCGTTCGCAAATCCTCAATGCTACAACTGAAACATATATTTTGTGTGATTGTTTTTTGATTCAAAGGATTTGAGATATGGCAATACGACGCTGTAAACTTCGACGTTCAACAGAACAGACGACTGGCTTAGGATATAGAGTTAGAGTCAAGACCAAAACAAAAATTGAAGAGTGGGCACTCAAGCACAAAATCTCTCAAGCTGAAGTGATTGAACGATTGGTCGATGGAACTCTCATCGAGACTGCTAATTATCGCAATGCACCACGCAATGGCACACTCTGCATTCTTTATCCCGTAGGAGACGCTTCTCTCTTTGAACATCGCATTGGTGGCATGGACGTGCTCGGAAGCATCAGAGACTCAGTTGAGAACGTGTTAGCTGAACTTGTGTCAGACTTACCAGAAGATAAATAAACTGTGATATTAACTGCACACTTTTTCATAAGGACGCTTTATGCTTCAGTTAGAATTTAGAGGATCGACCGGAGTTTTTGAACACAAGACTATCCATTCAATTGGAGCTGATCTTGTATCGCAAACAAGTTTGATGATTAACCCAAATGAAATTGTTAAATTATCAACTGGTGTGTTCATAATTGAAAGCAAAAATGTACCTTTTCCAGTCATAAATCATCTTGTACCTTTTCTTATGATCCGTCCTAGATCTTCGTTATCTTCTAAAGGAATTATCGCAATCGAAGGAACAATTGATGCGGATTATCGAGATGAAATTAAAGTGATATTGCATAACTGTACATCCGAACCATATTACGTTTCACGAGGAGATCGTGTTGCTCAGATTGTTGCGCAACTTGGTTTCCAAGTTGCACCAGTGAACAATACAACCAGATCCGGTGGCTTTGGTTCGACGGGCATTTAATACATTGAGGCGAACCAATGGTCATCAAACAAGATCGGTTAAGGTCATGGTCTGAATTCACAGAAGATGAATTCGATTCTGCTTTATCCGACTTGCTTGAAGGTATGAACCCAGAAGAAATAGAATTGCTTCTCTCTTCAGGACCAGAGTTATTCTCTCTTGCTTCAGAACTAGAATACGATTATGAACCAGTGTCGATGGTCGAGTGGTTAGAAGATCCTTTCTTCATGGGTGAGTTCACTACCACGCTTTATCCGCACTGGAAAGCAGACCTCATTGAACTCTTCTCCACAGGTCATTATCACTGTTGTCTCGCAAGTGGTTCACTTGGCTCAGGAAAATCATTATTCGCTTCGCTTGCGATCACGAGAATGCTTTATGAAGCTTCATGTCTTAGAGATCCAGCACAATCTTACGGCTTCACCAAAGGCTCAAAGATTGGTTTTGGTGTGTTTGCTCCAACAGAAACGGTTGCAAGGCAAGCGACTTTTGATAAGTTAATATCATACATTCAAGGTTCACCTTACTTCCAAGAAGTGTTCCCAGCTCTCAACCTAAAAGAAAACAAGAGATTCAAATCCAACGTGATCGAATTCCCCAAAGGATTGTACCTCGCTTGCGGTTCTTCGACTGACACCGTGGCTCTCGGAACAAACTTGATGGGAGCTTTCGTTGATGAGCTAAACTTCTTCAAGCAAAGCAAAAAGAACAAACACTCGCTCGATTGGCGAAAAGACGATAAAGCAGCAAAGCTTTTCGATTCGCTCATGCGACGTATCAAAAACCGATTTCTCAAAAGAGGAAAGCTCCCAGGGTTAATCATCGGAGCTTCATCGAAACAAACTGTGGACTCTCTCATTGAGAAGTTCATCCAAGATGCGATTCAAAGAAACGACAAGCACACGTTTGTCAGAGACCGTTCACTCATCGAACTCAGGCGTGGAGAGTATTCAAAAAAGACTTTCATGGTTGTTGTGGGTGATGAAAACTTTAGAAGCCAAATCATTCCACCGGACGCCGATCTCACAAAATACAAAGACGCTTGCATTGTCGAAATACCAGAAGACTTCAGACACGACTTTGAACTCGATTGCGACTCAGCTCTCAGAGACTTGGCAGGTATCTCAACTCTCTCGGTTTCCAACTTCATGAGCAACGTTGCTTCCATCAATGCAATTGTCGATCACAAAAGAAAGCATCCATTCTTTTGCGCACGCATGGACAATCATCATTCATGGGATTCACGCTCGCATTATCAAATCGACTGGCATGAGCTAACCACGGTTGACGACGACGGCACGAGAAGGCCAAAAAGAAACCCACACGCCAAAAGGTTTGCGCATTTCGATCCGGGCAAGTCAGGTGACTCCTTCGGCCTAGCCATTGTTCACGTTGCCGGACTTCTCAAAATCATGTCATCACAATCAGACGCAGTTGAATATCAGCCAGTGTTCGATGTTGATTTCGTTTTGGAGATAAAAGGAACACCAGAGAAGCATGTTCTATTCAGAAACGTGCGAAGAATAATTTACGACTTTCAAGAAGCCGGATTCTACTTTTCAAGAATCACAATGGATAACTTTCAAACAACAGAAATGCATCAGGCTCTCCAAGCAGTGGGATACAACACAGGATATCTTTCTGTTGATACCTCAAGAGAGCCATATGTTTTCTTGAGACGTGTTATTTATGAAGGGAGACTTAGATCCTATCCTCATCAGAAGTTGCTCGAAGAGCTGAAAAAACTCGAAGACACCGGAGACGCTATTGACCATCCTCAGGGCTTCAGCAAAGATGTTTCAGACGCCGTGTGTGGTGCCGTGTGGCAAGCAAGCCAAGAGCTAACGTTCTCTGAAACAATCATTGAGTCGGGGGAATATTTGCCAACACCAACCAATTCCCAAGCAAATGAGCAACAAGAATTGTATCATCACTCAGATGATGATCGTCCGAAGAAGCATATTCCGCCGCCACCAATAACCAACGCAGCTCCAACCAAAGTGTACAAAAAGGTCGCAAGGCAACAAACTGAAGCGACATACAAAAAGGGCGGCAAGGAGCAGACATCAAACGAGCGTGATAATATTTTAGACGTGATTGATTTTGGGTGATAATTTAATCTCATTCCATTCTTGAGATTCAGTGAGGGAAGTTAAATGGCAGAAGAAAACAAGACACTCGGAAGTAGTGCTTTAAATTTAATTAGAAAGTATTTTTATCGTGACAGAATTATCACACAGCCTTATGACACCAGAGGCTATTCAATTAATCAATACACTGGTGGTGAGAGAGCGTTAGGAGCCTCTTCACCAGTTGGAACGAGTTACAATTCAGAACTCATCAACTCCACAGAAATTGCTCAGGACTTTGTTGGGAGAATGGCAGACTACGAGGACATGGAAGCTTACCCTGAGTTGGGTCAGGCTCTTAATATCTACGCTGATGAAGCGACTCAACAAGATTCGATCACAGGCAAGTCCGTTTGGGTTGAGTCTGACAATGAAGCTATCCAAAGCATTCTTGAATTCACGCTTCACAATCAGCTTAAGATTGAAGAAGACCTGTGGGCGATGGCTCGCACTCTCGCACACTATGGAAATATGTATCAAGAAGTTATTGTGCTTTCAGGTGTTGGCGTTATCAAACTCATTGATTATCCTGTGGCTCAAATGCGAAGAGTGTCCGACAAATTCGGCAACGACTTTGGTTTCATCTGGGATGAAGCGATGAGCTTTTCGATGAACACAGCTGAATTCATGCGAAGGCTTCACGATAGAGATCAGGGCTTGAACACCTCTCACTATTCATTTATGCATAAATTAACCAAAGTGTTTGAAGAGTGGGAAGTTGTTCACTATCGTTTAAGAACAGGATCACGCTCCAATACACTTTATGGTCAATCAATTTTGGAGCCAGCACGTTGGGTGTGGAAGAGAATTAGCATGATGGAAGATGCAATGGTGCTTTTCAAGCTCACTCGCAGTCCACAGCGTTATGTGTTTTATGTTGATGTTGGTGATGTACCACCTAACGAAGCTCGAAAGATTATCAATCAATTCAAACAAGATTTCAGAAAGCAAAAGTTTGTGAATCCTGAAACTGGCAAGATTGATTTTCGGTACAATCCTCTCTCCACAGTGGACGATTTCTTCGTAAGTAAGCGAAAAGAAAAGCGTTCTACCGAAATTGAAGTGCTCTCAGGTTTGGCTGAACAAGGAGTTGAGGATTCAAATTACTTCCGTGAAAAGCTTTTCGCTTCTCTTGGCATACCTAAATCGTATCTAGGAGCTGATGAGACGATAGGTAGGGCGAACCTCGGTCAAATGGATGTTAGGTTTGCCAAGACGATTATGCGGCTACAAAGAGAGATGAAGAACGGTATCCGAAGAATTTGTGACATTGACCTTGCTGCGAGAAACATCGATCCGGATAAAGTAGAATACAAAATCGGGATGGTGATTCCATCAGGCGCATTGGAGCTTGCGCACATTGAAGTGCAAAAGGCTAAAGTTGAATTGGCCTCGATGTATCAAGGTCTCAATTTCCCAGACTGGTATCTGTGGACAAACATCATTGGTCTGTCGGAACAAGAAGCGAATGATGTGGAATTTCTAAGAGCGAAACAAGAAGGTGCATTCCCTCAAGACCAACAAGAAAGTGTGAAGTTAAATGTGCAGAAAAATATTGATCGACAACTTTCAAATATTACACGGGCACACTTGGATAAACAAAGTGCAATTCTTGAACACATTGAAAAAGGACAATCAACCCTTGGAAGACGGCTTGCAGAAGTTAAAAGTCTTATGGGCGAGTTCAAAAAGTTACGAGCCTCTTGAAACTAGTTGTGCAGACAACCTGCACAAAACTTTCTAAATTGTTTTAGAATACATATTGCAATGTTATTATTGTCACAGACAGTTGGATATGAGGCTTCAAACCGAAGCATGAGAAGGAGTTTTCATTTATGTTTGGCAAAAAGCAGCGGTCACTTGAAGAAGATTTTGCAAAGCTAGGACTCGATCCGGCTTTCATTTTGGGCGAGATGAAGCACACAAACAAAGGCATGGAGAAGGCTTCGCTGTATGAATCAGAAGAGCTAGCTTCCATGAATGAGTTTGAAGTTGCTCGTGGCGTAGCATCGAACACAATCAATGCAGAAGATGTTGATCCTTCCAAGCAAGAGAAGGTCAAAGAGTTGGCCACACAGTTTGAGATGGAGAAGGCTTTCGAGTCGGTTGATCCGGAAGATGATTTGGAAGAGTCAGATGTTTCTTGGGTCAACAACAAAGAATATGCAAAGCTTTTCGAGTCTGCGAAAAAAGCCATCCTTGCTCACAACCTTGATTCCCTAACCGAATCCTATGTTGGTTTGCATCCAAGGCATCAAATCGCACTTGGCAACCGCTTTGCGAAGATGCATGGGCAAAACGCATGGGCAAATTGTTATGAAAACATTGTGAGAACAGTGAGACAAAAAGGTCTCAAGTTGTATCAACCTGCGAAGCTCACAGAGTCGCAAGAAGCTCTTGCTCAAAACATCGAGAGGCTGAATTCAGTATCTCAGTTGCGCTCTTTCGCAGTGCAAAACAATATACCTCTCCAAGAAGGTATGGAGCATCCATGCGAGATCAAGCACGCAATCCGTATTGCAATCAAAGAAGGCAAGCTTGCTCCAAAGCCTCTCACCGAATCGACTGAGGTTCTTGAAGAGGGCTTAAAGAAAAAGAAGCTCAAGAGAATGAAAGCTTCTGAAAGAGCAGCGGCTCGCAGAACCTATCGCAAAAAGAAGACAAAGATTAAGCGTCGGTTGAAGAAGTTGAAAGCCAAGCCAGCTTATAAGCGTCGCAAAGCAAAGTTAAAGAGAATGAAAAAGGGCCGTGACGCCGGAGCGAGAAAGAAGTTTGTTCTCGAAGGTATGCAGATGTTCCAAACTCAGCTCACCGAATCTGAAGCTGATATCGAAACAAACCTCAACAGCTTCGTTTCGCTCGTGCAAGAAGCAAAAGCATTAACGAACATGGAAGACTATATCCATCAAGGTGAAGTGTTAAAGCCAATTGATGTTGACTTAGATGAAGAGCCAATCGAAGCTCACATGGGCGACAAGACTCCTGACATCGACAAAGAAGGAACGAAGCTTAAGAAGTGTGGAGTTGATGACAAAGAATCTCACCAACACATTGGTGAAGACAATAACTCGCACCTTTATTTCTATTCAGAAGCCGACACCAATTTAGCTTCCGATGAGTTAGAAACAAAAGGATTGAAAGCTCGCAAAGGTGACGATCACTTAATTTTCTCCAACGATGAAGATGCAAGCAAAGCAAAGCAGATCATCCGTGAGAAGCAAATTCCAATGGATGAAGACAGAGAGCTTGTAAGACAATTTCAAAAGACTGTGTACAGCGAGTCTTTGGATCTAAAACTAGAAGCTATCCTTGAAGACTCGACAACGATCACAGACAGACTCAAAAAGCATGTGTTGACTCAATCGGATGCAAACACTTTGCTTTCTTCAATGAAGAAATTCTTTGATGGCACCATGCAGAAGTTCCACGATGTTGTGAGCAAGTCCACACTTAAATATGTTGGTGATGACATCGCTTCTGATGATAGCAAGCCAGTGAAGGCTGAAGACGGAGCGCAAATCGGTGAAGACGATATCGAAGCTAATTCGCAAGAGCCAGTGAAAGCGCAAGACGGACAACATCAAGGAAAAGATATCAAAGCCGAGACTGCAAAGCCTGTGAAGCCAGACAACAAGAATGTGTATGCAGATAGCAAGAGCAAGAATCTGAACAAGGCTCAAGCTCCTGTGAAAGCTGACAACATGCAACACACTGGTGAGCACGCTTACCAGGGCAAAACAAAAGGCGAGACCGAAGAAGTTCTTTCTGGCATTAAAACAGAAAGCAAAGAAATCACTGAAGCTACGCAAGATCTGATGGACATTGCGAAGAAACACTTCGATGATCGTGAAGATTGGGTGAATGCCACCGTTGCTTCAGGCATCAGCTATGCAATGGGAAGAGCCAACGGCGAGACTTATAACGCACTTCGAGATATGCCAGAGTTATTCAACAAAGCAGTGCAAGAAGTGAAAACTGGCCAACTCAAAGCTAATCCTTGCGAGATTGCAGACTGGTTGAAGTCGAAGGTTGGCAACAGTGGTGATGAGTTCCAAGGAACCATCGAGCCAATGGAACCCGTCGAGCCAACCGAGCCAACAGAACCTATCGAACCAGAAGTTGAAGAGTCAAAAAAAAAAATAAATGAAGAGAAAGAGACTCAATTAGTCACTGATGCTTCCAAGATTGAATTCAACTTCGATGACTACAAAGGCTTTCTGGCAGCTCACAAGCTTCCAGAAACCACTGAAATCGAAAGTGTGAAACTAGTAGGGCAGTTGAAGTGGGCAGTTGATTTTGACTTCGGCAAGGATAGCTTTGAAGGATTTTCTGCAAGCGTTCCAAACCAAAACTTGAAGCTTGAATTCACTTATTACGGTGCGACTGAAGCCGATCCATCTCAGACAATTACACAAGATATCGAACTCAAGAATGTCAAAGCAGAGGTTGATGTTTCAGCTGGTGGAAGTGGCAACAAGAACTTCATGCGGCTCAACTTCAGACCAACGTCAATCTTATGGAGCGATAACTTATCAATCGTGAGTTTTGATCGAACTGTAGATTGATATTTATTCCCGTTGTTGCTATATTTCCTACACCTTCTAAGGAAATTTGTATGGGGTAACAATGGGAATAATTCTGCAAGAAATTCTTGATAACGTCATTTCGCAAACTGTGAAGCTAGCTCTTGAGTTATCAGGAAATAGAAGGAATCAAGCAGCTGAAGCTCTTGGGATATCCTATAAACAATTAATGAGATACATCTTAAAATTCGATATCAAACAGTCAAAAACTTTTTCACTCGATGACATTCTTGAACACATTGAAAAGCACGCAATCGAAGTGGCACTTGTCGTGAGCAATGGCAACGTGGCGTTGGCGGGCAGAATGATTGGCATGAAGAGAACGACGCTTTTGATGAAGACTGAAAGATTTGGCATCAACGTTGATGAGTTCAGAGATCTTGTTGGTGAGCAACAAGAAGTGAAGGTTGTGAAGCAAGGTAATTATCGAGTGAACACTGGCAACATCTTGAGGCATGAGGTGATGGCAAAGATTCTTGAGGTGTACAAAGAAAACAATCAAAACAAAACGCAGACGGCAAAGCAGTTAGGCATAGGTGTGAAGACAGTCTTGAAATACATTCGCATTGCTGAGGTCGAAGCCAGTGAATGGGGTTGGGGAAGAAAACCTGGCCCATATGATACATGCATTGAAAAAGATGAAGTCGATCCGGTTTTGGAAGAAGAGCAAATGAATCGAGATGCCAACAAAGCACTAGGAAGTTTGCTCACAATAAACGTCGGAAAGAAGGTGACGTTATGATCAAAAGAAGGTTTTGTCAGAAGCACGACGATGAAACAATCATGACCACCTTGAAAGCCAATGTGTATCAAATCAAAAAGACGGCAAAGGCTTTGAAGGCTCATCCCGTCACGTTGTCGTGGAGACTAGAAGAGATGGATGCAAAAAGACTAGTGAAGAAACATTCGCTCAAGCCAAGCTCAATCATAAATAACGGTGGCTTTGAATCGGTGGTGATTGAGAGTGTGAGGCAACACATCACAGACAAGTATCGTGAGTGCGGCAATTATCGAGCGGTGGCAAGAGATCTTGGCGTGTCTCCCAATTGCATCAAAGAATGGGTTTTGGGCACGAGGTCTTTCTTTGGCTTCAGAAAAGACAGTGAGCTTTACCAAGTTTATTGCAAAGCTATTCGAGATGAAGTGCCGAAGCATAAAAACCTGCATGGGTTGTTTTTGGCAACAGGCGTGTCTTCAGATACGTTGAGAAGAATATTAGGTGGCAATCCTTACCGCATGGACACAAAGGAAAAGTAATGTGGGTGTATCTCTCCAAGAACCAAAGCAAACATTGTACGCACTCGATCTCTTCTCAGGCATCGGCGGAAACTCACTCGGACTCAAGCAGTTCAAACACTTCAATATCAGAACCGTTGCCTATTGTGAGCAAGACGGACACGCTCAGTCTGTGCTCCTATCACGGATGCAAACAGGAGATCTTGAATGCGCACCTATTTGGGATGACATCACGACGCTCAAAAAAGAGCATTTCGATCTCCGAATCGATCTCATTATTGCGGGGTTTAACTGCCAAGACATCTCCGTTGCTGGAAAAAGAGAAGGGATCAAAGAGCACACCAGATCCGGACTTTTCTTCCAAGTTGTGCGTCTTGCAAATGAATTGCAACCAAAGTTTATTTTCCTTGAAAATGTTGCAGCAATCACAACCTGTGGACTTGATATCGTATGCAGAGAAATATCCGAAAGCGGGTATGATTTTGCGTGGACAACTTTATCCGCTTGTGATGTTGGTGCAAAACATAGAAGAGCAAGATGGTTTGGTTTCGCCGTTAGGAGATAGAAGGCAAGTTCCGACTCCAAATACGCTAGACGGCAATCCGCCAAGATCCCTAGAAGGTATCAGGAAACTATTTGCAGGGGCGAGAAAAGGAAGGACGGCACCTAATAATCTTAGAGAATGGGTTCACGCCGAGATGTGGCCGACACCACTTTCGAGAGACTACAAAGGAGCGGCTAATATTGAAAAACAATTTGAAAAAGGAAGAAATCCTTTAACCAATAATTTGCCTGATGCGGTTGCGTGTGTTGAAGGATCGAATCAATGCTTGAACCCAAATTGGGTTGAATGGATTATGGGTTTTCCTCAGTATTGGACTGTTTCAGATAACAATATTTTAAGAGAATTAAATCCAAAGAAGAAAAAAATTGGAAAGGTTTATTGGGAAAAGAATCTTAATTCAAAATTGAGTTCAGAGATGTGGAAAAAAGATCCTTCGGAAGAAAATCTAATTCCAAGGACAACTTCAGAGAGTGCTCAAAGGACTGACAGGATCAAGAGGCTTGGCAATGCAGTGGTGCCCTTACAAGCACACGTTGCGTTTGCGTTGTTGCTTGGATTTGTGTTGGCCGAAGACACGATTTTTTGAAAGGAAAGACTAATGTTCATCGTAGATCTTGTTTGCAAAGACTGTGGTTTTAGGATGGAGAACGTGGCTTACGATCACAGAAGCGACTTCAAAGGTTTTGAAGTCTGTGATAACTGCGAAGGGGTGATGTTGCGCTCCTGGTCTTACAAGCCATCGAAGGCAATCTGGAAAGCCGAATGCCCGACGGCAAGCGGTGGGAAATGACGGAAGACCTGAAAGCAGAGATTGAAAGATTGAAGAGAGCTTTGAATGTTTTATATTTCGGAGTTGATAAACAACTACAAAGATTAGCTGAGAATGAATATTCAAATTGCGCTTCAACACAAAGAGATGAGCAATTTGAATTGAGAAAAGTTTTAGATAAGTAAAGATTAAGGAGATTCAATGAGATCATTAGCAACAATTCAGACCGTGAAATCGTTAGAACCAATCAAGGGTAAGGATCGTATTCTTTACGCTTCATTCAAGTCCACAAATTATCGGGTGATAGTAGCATCTACTACCCAAGTGGGAGATAGAGTTGTTTACTTTGAATGCGATAGTTTATTGCCAGTCAAACCTGAATTCGAGTTCTTGCGAGCTAGGTGTTATTCAGAGAAAAAAGGTGGGTTTAGAATCCGCAATATGAAGATGGGCGGTCTATATTCTGAGGGGTTATCAATACCAGTTGAGACGTTTCCGAACTTAGCATCCAAAGCAGACGGTACCGACGTTACCGAGTTGCTAGGTGTTCAGCATGTTGATGAAGTTGAGGTAGGCGGAAAGACTAAGCAGAAGACTCTTAAGCAACGAATTCGTAGTGTAATGAACAGGTACAAAGCGTTGCGGTTCTTACTAATCATCATAGACTTTTTCGTAAAAGATAGATTCAATTCATCTTGGCCAAGTTGGGCTAGCAAAACTGATGAGACAAGAGCGCAGTCACTAACGTACATCTTTGATAATTACCAAGAGCAACACTGGTACATGACTGAAAAAATGGACGGAAGCTCTATGACAGTTGCCATCCGAAAAGGGAAAGTGACTGTGTGCAGTCGCAATCAAGTGCGCAAGAAACCCAAGAAACTTAGTGATTGCAACTTCTGGAAGTTCGTTGTTGAGAACGATATTGAACGCAAGATGAAAGAATTGAGAAAAGAATTAGGGTGTGACTTCTACTTGCAAGGTGAATTGTGTGGTGGGAAGATTCAAGGCAATGCCTATAAGTTCGATACACTGCGATGGTTTGTATTCAACTTATACAATCTCGATAAGAAAGAGTACATGGATTTTCAAGCCATAAAGTTTGCATGTAAGTATATCGCAATTGAGACTGTTCCATTCTTGTCAGAGTTCCAATGGACGTTCAAGAATATGGATGAACTATTGAAAGCGGCTGATGGATATTCGGTGTTTGGTGATAAGGTTTTGAGAGAAGGTATTGTTCTAAGACCAGTAGATCCGGCTCCACCGGACAGAGGCCAAAGCAATATGAGATCTCTAAAAGTTATCTCTCCATCTTTTGAATTGAGCAAGAAGGATTAGATATGAGTTTCGGTTTTGCAATGCGGGAGAAGAAAAAAGAAGATAGATATTTCACAGTTCACAAGAACGAAATTTGTTTTTTTTCTGACCGGAACAATTACAAAATCATTCCCTGTATTGGAGTTGGACTTGAAGACTATTTTATTGTTGAGCGGTTGGGAAGGTATGTACCAGAAGATCGTCTATCGGCGACTTTGGTCCGATAGTAGTTTGCCACGGTGTCCGAACAAGACTTCGGTGCTATGATTAAATTTGCAAAGATTAAGATTTCAGTGCAATCCATCTGCACAACAGGAGTGTTCAATGACAAGACAGATTCTTGAAGACGCATTCAACATCAGGTTTCAGCTCACCGAAGGTTCGGACAAGGGCAAACTCATCGCTCGTGGGCAATTCGCAAAAGCAGATATCCCAACTGCCAATCGAAGAATTTATCCAGGCAATCTTTGGAAAAGAGAAATTAACAAAATCCGAGATTCACTAAAGAATAGAAGGGTTTATGGAGAGTGCGATCATCCTAGCGATGGAAAAACAAAGCTCCAACGGGTGTCGCATTTGCTCACCAATCTTCAGATGGAAGACGATGGCACAATCACGGGTGAGCTTGAAGTCATCGAGGGAACCAAGTGGGGAGACACGCTTGCGGCGATCATCAGAGCTGGTGGTGAGATTGGAGTTTCTTCACGAGGTCTTGGTTCAGTGAAACAAAATAGCGAGGGATATGACGTTGTGCAAGAAGACTTTTCTTTCATGACTTTCGATTGTGTTGCCGATCCAGCGGTGAGCAATTCCTATCCAAAATTTCAATACGAATCTTCAACTCCACCACCAGGGGAGCAAATCAAAGAAGACAAGCTTCCAAGTACATGCAAAATTTTCAAGAACGATGATAAGTTTTTGCTTTGTGTGAATCATAGATACCAGGGCACATATCTCAATGAATCTGACGCAAAGAAAGCTGCACAAACTCTTCTTGAAGATGACTCGAAGACTCAAGAAATTTATGGCAAGCGAGCAAAGACACTTGCAGATATGCAAAAACAAGCTGATGATTTGCAGACAACAAAGCCAGAAGACTCTCAAAAAATCAAACAAAATGCCCAAGCACTCGGCAAGGATTGGGGAATTGATCCGACAAAGATTCAAGAAGATGAGCCAGAGATTCCGCAAGAGCCTCAAGCTTCACAGGATCAACCGGAAGCTTCACAACCTGAAACACCAGAAGCTCAAGAGCCGACTGAGAGGCAACCGATCAAAGCTGATGTGTACATCTTGCCAGACAAACAAGAGATCTCGGATGTCGAAAAGCTCCTGACCAGATCCGGCTTTGATATCTCTGATGTGCAAGAGAAGAATCAGGGTGTGGCGTTCTATTACGATCCAATCTCTGAAACAGAGAAGTATGAAGAAGCAAAGCTTCAAATTATTTCAATGGACCTCTTGCCAGTTGTGTCTCCTGATATGACGTATGTGACAAAGAAGTCAGGTCAGAAGATGTCAGTGAATCTTGATAACGCAAAGATAGATGACACTCAGCCACAACAAGCGACAGAATCTCTCAGACAAGAAGCGTATGCTTACGCCGTGGAAGCTGTGGAGCCAATCATCAGAGAGAAGTTGATCTTAGAGTTTGAAGAAGCGTATCAATCAAAAGCTTCAGAGATAATCTCGGAGAACATTGAGCTTCAAGAACAAGTTTCAACCTTAGGCAAAGTCGCAAAAGAGCTTGGGTTCAATCTCTTCTTGGAAAGAAACTTGAAGACTCATCCCGACTTCAATCAGATCAGATCGAAGCTTGGCAATTATTCGAGACTCGAATCACTTCAAGATTTGAAAGACACTGTGAGTTTCAAGCTTGAAGAAGCGAAGGATTTCGAGAAGACCAGTCGTTTGCAACACAGACAAAAGGTGGCGATGCTCGAAACAAAGATCATGAAGCTCGAAGACCAAAACAAACAGCTTCAAGAAGAGAATCAAAAAGCGATTGAGCAATCAAAGAAGCTTCAAGAGGATGTGGTTCACATGAGCCAGAGCCTTAGCCTCACGGAGTCGAAGTTGTTCTTGGAGCAATCACTCGTAGGGCATCCAAGAGCACATGAGATCCGGAGCATCGTGGAAGCAACGGGCAACAACTTCATCGAAAAATCGAGTCTCAAAAAGCTAGTGGAGTCGTACAGGCCAATCATTCAGACACAAGAGAAGTCTCTCTTTGAATCCGTGCAAGCAGCAATGAAGCGCAAGCTCCCAGAGAACTTGGTTGAATCAGCTCTTGCGAACACTCGTTTGAGCGACGCAGAGCCAACCGAAGGATACGAAAGCACACATGGTCTCAAGGGTGGGGAATACGAGAAGCTTTCTGGCTTGCGGTCTTGAGTAGCCGAGGATTCCTCGGTGACTGAAATATTCAAACATGAAAGCATCTGACTTCTATACATTATGTTTAAACATGAAAGTATCCGACTTCTATACACTATGTTTAAACATGAAAACATCCGATCGCTTGATTTGACTTGGTAATGAATAGTTGACAACCTCAGTTGTACCTGTTAGTTTCGTCAAACCGGCGCGACGGATTTATGTGGTATGTAAAAAAAGGATTGAACGATGTTAATTTTAGATAAAAAAATGTTTGATCAAGTCAAAACTTTTAGACAATTTCAAATGATTGCAGATTTTGTGAATACCTCGAGTGGGAGAGTGCAAAAGCCATTGCTGTTTGCCGCTGAGTGTAGTGAGTGTGAGCAACCGTTTTTCATGCTTCCACAGGACTACAGTAAAGCGCAAGTGCATTCCTTGGATACGGTTTGCCCACTTGCGGAGTGTAGAAACAAACGACGACGGAAGCAAAGAACCAAGGTGAAGTCTTCTAGTCTAATTCTGCAAGGTGAAAATCATGGAAATTGAATGTGATGAGGATGATATCGTCTTTGTATTACCAAAACTGATTCGTAAAAATGGTTATAATTATATGTCTGCACGTTTGAGCGGTCGTTGTCCTCCCGTATTAGATAAATCGCTAAAAATCCTAAAGGAGAACGGAAAAACCCCTGATGATGTTATTTTCGTTTATGGAAAAGAAAGAGGTAATATTTTTAGCCAGTGTACTTGGGATGAATTTGTTACCCAAGCAAAAGAGATTGAGAGTAAATCGAGTGTTGGCGATCTTAAAACCAGTATCACATTTGTAATGAATGGAAAGGATTTTGGTAGGGCGGTTTATAACTTTCAGTCGGAATTTGCCGATCAACACAGGTGCGAGGAGTTGTGCAAAATGACTGGCCAAGAAGTTTACAATAATGTGGAACAGTTGATTAAGAATCATTTCCATAAAATTCACTCATTTGTGCAACTAAGATATTGAAAGAATTTATCCATGAAAAATAAAAAGATGGAAATGGCCACACGACAAGTTTTTGAGTATCTCGGAGCAAATCGTTTTCAGCAGTGCTACGAAGGTGTGGCTACTGCCGTGTGGGGGAAACCTTCTGCGGCACGAGCCGTTGGCAGTTGTATGAACGCTTTAGGCAAGCGAGGATTTGATGAGTTGTGTCGGCTTGTGGTGAAGAAGGAGCATTTCAATGAATGATAATTTTTTCAGAATTGTTAGTGGATTATGTGCAAAACAATATCCTCAGCCAATTGTTAGTGGATTATGTGCAAAACAATATCCTCAGCCAAACGCTGAGTATAAATCTACTAAACATATCGAAGGTGATGAATTAGTTTTTGTTATGCATGGTAAAATTCAAACGGAAATCAGAATTAGCGGCTCTCATTTGAAGTTGCTAATCGATCAAATAATTAACGATCCAATTTGTTATGAGCGTTTAATGCTTAGGATGAAATATTTTATTGATAATCCATCATCAGTCACCACTACTGTTGGATATGCGTCTGACAATCATGAGTGTAATTTATTGTGTACCTGTGTTCATCATACATATCGACTTTTAACAAAGTGGAGTCCTTCCTCAATAAGTTCTACTTTTATACCATCAAATATTTGATGAAAAATCAGGATACCGACTTCTTATCAACATCACTTTCAATTACTGAAGTTTTCAGATATATTATCTTCATTGCGATATGGAGATTTAAATGCTAAAGCCATGCGATAAAGATAATGTATCTCTTTATGATCGACAGAAATATCCGTTAGAAATTAAGATAAAAATCACTGAAGCCAGAATTCGAGAGTGGTACACACATTACAATGGGCAAGTAGATCCGTTATCTAAAATATAAAAAACAATCTAAATTCAAATAAAGACAAAGATATTCTTTTCAGACAATAACTTGTTCACTTACTTACTGGACAAATTATTGTCCATTGATCCTATAATAAGGATTCTTCTTATTATAGGTTGAGTCTGATCCGTCGTACTCAAACCACATAGCGTCCGATAGAGCGCCTTTTGTCGGACTCAAATAGCAATGCTACAATAAAATATACTCAAAAAGATCTTGAACATGAAAACACTTTTTGATATTTACTTATACAGTTTGTAAAGAAAAGGACTCAACTATGAGCGATATCATCCGACAAAGAATTGAATGCATGGCCAAGCATCCTCTCGTGCAACACCGAAAGAACAGATTTCAATCTGAAGTGCAGAAGTATTTGCGCCAGGGATTCAAAGTCAAAGTGAATCAAGTCGGCTGGGTTATCATTTCAGAAAAGAAAGAGGTCATCCAAGAAGGCTTGTGGACAACACTCGATGAGCAATTCTGTTTTCTTGAAGACGTTTCAATGCTACCAACACATCAAATTCTTTGTTGAACAACTCAATCATATATTTCAATCATAAAAAGTTGTGCATTTATCTGCATAGAATCTTATAGGCTCTTATAACCACATATAGTGGCTTATAGAATATTTTTAGTTCTTTTTGCATTACCAAAAAATCTGTTAATATTAAGCGTGTAACGCTAGCGGTTTGATTTTGTTCAGCCAAATTCAACAAAACCGTTACACGTTCTAAGAGTTTTTAACATTTTTTTGGAGGACTCATAAATGAGTTTACGCCGAGTTATCAATGAGTCGAACGGAGAGTCGATTCAAAACATGAGCCACATCAGTGGACTCATGAACAAATGGGGAAAGTTTCTTAAGGGTGTTGAGCATCCCCGTACCAAGCAAGTTATGGCTCAACTTTTTGAGAACCAAGCGAACCATCTTCTTGCAGAAGAGACAACCACAGACAACGCCGGAAGCTATTTGAAGTACACATTCCCTCTTCTTCGTAGGGTTTGGCCATCGTTAATTGCTAACGACGTAGTTTCGGTACAACCTATGACCGCTCCCGTCGGTGGTGTGTTTTATTTCGACTTGAAATACGGTACAACTAAAGGAAGAACCGTTGCTGGTGGAACTTTGATCAAAGATTTTGATCGTTGGTATTCTTCTGCAAAGATTGATCGTGAAGTTATTGGTTCGGGTGATGGCACAGCTGTGTCTTTCACTTCCGTTCTTGATTTCGTTCCAGTGCGTCCTGCAACCGCAATCATCACTGCAATCATCGGCACCGTTGCTGTAACTGCAACTTCTGATGAAGCTGGTATTATTTCTGGTACTGGTCCAACAGGTCCAATCACTGGAACAATCGACGCTGTGACTGGTGCTATCACTGTTGTGTACACTGTTGGTGATGAGCCTGATGCGGCTACTGAATTAGTTGCTGAGTATCGTTACAACATGGAAGGCAACTCTCAGATGCCTCAAGTTAACATCGACATCGAGTTACTTGAGATCAAAGCTGAGACTCGTAAGATCAAAGCACAATGGACTGCTGAAGCGGCTGATGACCTCAAGGCTCTTCACGGTATCGACGGAGAGTCTGAAATCGTTGCGGCTGTTGCTTCTAACATCGCTCTTGAGCTTGACCGTGAAATCGTTGAAGACCTTTACAAAGGCTCGACTGTTTATCCTGCAACGTTCAATATCTCAACTCCACCAACTGCTACTCCTGAGATATTCCACATCAGAAACTTGATTACGTTCATGAGCCGTTGCTCGAACAGTATTCACCGTCAAACTCAACGTGGACCAGCTAACTGGGCAATCACATCTCCTGCAATTTCTGCTTACCTTGAGCAACTTGAAATGCACGGCGACTTCCGTCCAGTGTTTGCTGGTGCAGACGGCGAGAAGATTGAACAGCCACACGCTTACGGTACTTACAAGCTAGGTACTCTTAGCTCCAAGTGGATGCTCTTCAAGGACACGTTCTTCCCAGTGAACAACGAAGGTTCGGGTTCGGGCGTTGGCGATATCCTCATGGGTTATAAGGGTAACAGCTTCATCGACGCTGGTTACGTTTATGCACCTTATGTGCCGCTACAAATTACGAGTACCTTTTTGAATCCTGACAATCTTAAGAACATAAAAGCATTTAGAACTCGTTATGCCACAAAAATGTTGCGTTCAGAGTTCTACCAAAGAGTAAGAGTTACAGGACTTTAAGTCCAACTTAGTACCACTTAATTTGTATCCTTAGGATATTTAAAATAGAGGCGGTACTGAAATGCTTTTCATGGTATCAAAATTGCGTGGTATAAAGTACCACGCTTTTTTATATTCTGGAGTATTTCAACATGGATTACGATTTTCAAAGAGTATCTTTTACCGCCGAACACAAGGCATAAAGTTTTCCCGCTAGGGAATATTTTGTCAAAAAACCCATATTTCACATGGAATTTTCCCGTTCGGGAATGTTGAAATCATTCTCTGAGAATTCACACAAAAAAACCCAAGGCCAATTTCTTGGGTGACTTCGGGAACAGCGATTCAAAATTACCACAAAAAAACCTCACTGGTTAAATCAGTGAGGTACCTAGCTGTTAGTCCATTCACTTCTGGATATGAATGGGTAATGGAGGTCAAATGCCAACTGCGTGCGTCGGATTGACTTATCCAAAAGTCTATCTGACTAAAAGTGTGCAGTCAATGGCACAAAAATCTTAACAAAAACTGTACAGCCTGAACAATTTTTAGACTTCAGCAAACCTTTCTTGCTTTTCACTTTCTTTGCACTTATTGTGTGCCGTATGGAAGCCTGATGTGGAAGCCGAACGTTAACAGAATTGAGGTGTAAGTTGCCAAAAAATAATGTGTTTGTGTTTTATCAGGGTGTGAGGTTCTTGGGGTTCGCTCCAACAAAAGTGATTGCTGAGAAGATGGGCAAGAGCTTGAGTGAGGATGGCTCTGAGATCCGTTGTGAGAAGAACGATGTGATCATTGGATATTTCAGAAATGGGAAGTTTTTCAAGGTTTGAGGTGGGTGTGGCTAAAAGAGGTGTGAAGGTTTCTTTGCGTAAGTCGGGTAACACGGTGGTGTTCACGATCCCGAAGATGCTTCGAGACTTGCTTGGCTGGGAACTTGGAGACGGAGTTGTGCTTCAGGTGTCGAATGGAGCTTTGGTTGTGAGAAAGGTGGAGAGTGATGAAACCGTCGTGTGATATGAAAAACGAATTGGACAAGCTGTTTGAATATTTTGGAGACAAGCCAGTTGGGGAAGTGGCAACGATTCTAATGTGCGCCGTGTTGCACATGACTTCATCTTTTTCTGATGAAGATGACAGGCTCATCAATCTTCAGGTGTTGTCAGAGGCGATGAGCAACACCTTGGCAAACAAGGTTGGATTTCAAATGAGTTGTTTTCTTGGTTCAGAGCCAATTGTGAACGGTGAAGGCTTCAACAAGAACAATGTTACTTTGCAATAAGGTTATCAACAATGGGTATAAACACTGTTAAAGTGCATGATTATTTAGATTCGACGATCCATGATTTAGCCACACTTCATTGGGATGGTTTGGAAGTCATGAGTTTTTTTATGGGTGGTTTTCTTTTGTGTGTTGATGAGAAATACGGCACAGAAGCTAAAGAAAAAATTGTGCAATTCATTACCAAAACACTTGAACAAAAGATTGAGAGTGATTCAAAAGAGAAGATGGGAGCAAGTCAGATATGAATGAGATTTTGTATATTGCAACGTCGATAGCACAGCTGTGCATTGTCACGCAAAACCCGATTCATTGCACAAATCACATGAGTTTGTGTTTGCCGAGACAGGCTGAACTTTATCCTGATTATCAAGTCGATGGATGGCTGGAGAATTGCATCGAAGGATACAACGAAGATGAAGCTCCAAAGATGATGTTGAGATTGGATTTGATGAGGATTGGCAATGACAACATCAATTGAGCACACAAACCCACTCTGTACCATTAGATTGCAGTGGTGAAGAAATTATTAGTGATGATTGAAAGGATGTTTAGATGAAATACGATGATTTTATGATTCTCAGTGATTTGGAAAAGGTTTCGTTAACAGGTGAACAGATAGAAGATATCATCAGATATGAAGCGTGTGCGAATGGATTTATGGGCTTGCAAGAGCCACATCCATATCAAAAGTTAGATTTGGATGAAAAGTTCTACAAGTGCTTTCATTTGCACAGCAAGAATGAAGCTTTGATTGAAACTTTTTGTCAGTTTTTGAGGGATAATAAAGATGAGTTGTATGAAACAAGCTACATGAATTACCGTATAGTTTTGCAACCTCTTTCAGATTATCAAAGGAAAGTTGCTGCTGAATACAGCATAACTGAAGAAAATTACCATAGATATGAAGACGAATTGAAGATTCATAATCGTACTGAAAAGATATATAAAACAGAATTAGAAAACTACAATTTAGATCAGAAGATTTGGGATACAGAAAAAGAACCTATCATTACCGAAATTATTGCAGCTCAAGACAGAATTCGCAAAAGAATATCTCTGAAAAAATCATGGGAAATGTATCTCGAAACAGCCAAGGGTGATGAAGAGATTGCAAGAGCGTTTTGGCAGAAAGCTTACGGTGAGGTGGAGATACCTGTATGAGTTCAAACCATAAATATGAACAATGGGTATTTGATAACGGATTCAATGATCCTAATGTTTCTTTGCGAATGTGTGTAGAAGTCTGCAACATCATGGTTGAGTGCTTTCCTGAGTTGTCTTTGAAAAGAGGCGTCGTGTATTCAGAAGTGAATGCTGACAATTTGTCTGACACTTACTTTCAGGAGTATCCACACACATGGTGCGTGACTCCTGAAGGTGAAATAATCGATCCAACAAAGTCTCAATTCCATCTTTTAGGTGAGTTGGTTTATCGAGAGATGAATGAAACCGATATCAGAAAATGCATGGGGTGTGGAACTTTTTATTCAGAGAGTTCTAGTAGGGTTTCCGGTCACTGTGGCAAGTGCAAGTGGAGTGATTTATGAGCGAAAAGACTGTACCAGCGAGACCAAGTTACATACCTGAACACGAGCCTGACCACCTAGAATTTGAACATGCTGGCTTCAAATGTGAATTGAATCGAAATAGTTTTTTTGCGTGGTGCGGCTATGTTATCTTGCCCAATAATCATCCATACTATGGACTAGATACATCCGACGAAAATATTTCTAGTTTAGATGTGCATGGCGGGATTACCTTTGCGGCGGAATTGAAAGACAAAAACGGATATGTACTTGGTTTCGATTGTGCCCACTGCGATGATCGAGTGTATTATGGGATGGAAATAGAACCATGCGGGGATTTTCAAACGTATCGCACGTTAAAGTATGCAAAAGCGGAGACTGAAAAACTAGCCACACAGTTAAGCAATGTACAAGAAGCCATGACAACCGAGAGAGTTATAACAACGTCGATAGTGTTAATGGACTATGTTGATAAAGATGGGTTGTTGGATTTTCAAGCCGTAGTGAGAGATTATCCATTTTCTCATAACCATATCGAATACAGAATTGAAAAAGGCATTCCAACATATATTCTAACATTGAAATACAAACCTTTTTGTTGTGAGCTTTGAGGTTGAGATACCTGTCAATTGCTTCAAAGCTTGTTGTAGCCAGCTTGGGTCATCATCTCTTGCAGACAAATTGTTTTGTTATCAGAGGAGTTGAACCACACTTTGGCAAGCCAACGTCCGAAAGAATCTCGTTCCACGGTTTCGAGCACAACATCTTTCGGAAGGGTTTCACACAAGAACCGTTTAGCTTTGAATCCTCGTGATTTCTCTTCCAGATCCGTGGTTCTCGTTTCTGGAGTGTCGAGGGCAAGCACTCTGATTCTTCTTTTAACCCAGATGTCGTGGCCAAGGTCGATGAAAGCATCGAATGTGTCGCCGTCGATGATTCGTAGAACTGTTGCTCGATACCGATAAGCTGGTTCCATATGATGATCCTCAAATGCTACAATGGAGATAACACAAGTTTAAACTTTGAGAGGTGGAATTAAAATGGTCGTGAACATAAACAGGGAGTTTCTTGAAACTATCCTGAAAAAGCACGGAAAGAAAAAAGAAGATTGGATGCAAGGTGAAATTGAGATGAAAGAACTTTTGTCTTTTGTCGGAGAGCTAAAGCTTTCAGAAGAAGAAATTGCCAATCTTCTCAATCGTCCAATTACGAGAGTGCATATGTATTTCGGTGAAGATGACAATCAGAGGCTTGGAAGACCATAGGGGTGACGTATGCAATGCCTGAATGTTGTGTTGTTTGAAGGAATAGTGGACTGCTTATATCGAAAGCAATATCCAAAAGATATCATGAATAGCATTGAGGGTTTCAAAAACAGGCATGGTTCCTTGAATGATTATGAATCGAGTTGTACTGATTTCATGGAGGTAGTCTTCTCGTTGTTGCCTTGGTTTGGGAAGCACACAGATAGAGCTGAATTCATGAAGCCAGCAACCAGTCTTCAAACGATTGTGTCTCAGGCATTCAGGTGTCGAAACATATCTAATTCACACGTTATTGTTGCATTGCATATCTTGGGATTCGACGTGATTTTTCATGAGTGTTCTTTCCTGGCTAATTTTCAGTTTACAAAAGCGGGTGAGAGAGTCTTAAAGAAATTAAGGAAGTGAGGTTTTTATGGATTGTATTCAGCTGATAGGCCAGCTTCAAGATTTGATGAAACTTGTAGGCAATAAAAAAGTGACCATGAATGGTGTGCGGGTTGAGAAAATTGTATACCTTGTAAAAGAAAACAGGATAGATCTTTTACCAGGAGACGTTGATGAGCAAAGCATACAGGTTGATATACGCCGATCCACCTTGGAAGTATTCTGATAAGTCGATGCATCGAGGTGGAGCGCAAAGGCATTACTCCACACTTTCTTTATCTGATCTCAAAAAATTTGAATTGCCAGCTGATGAGAACTCTGTGCTTCTGATGTGGGTGACGTTCCCCATGCTCCAAGAGGCGTTCGAGGTGATGAAGGCTTGGGGGTTTAAATATAAGACTGTTGCTTGGGTGTGGGTGAAGGGCAAAGAGGGCGGCAAGCTCTCGATGGGTATGGGTCATTACACTCGCTCCAACGCCGAGATGTGTCTCTTAGGGGTGAAGGGCAAAGGGGTTCCAAGGCAGTGTGCTTCGATTCTCAATGTGCAGACGGCTCCAAGGGAACAACATTCAAAAAAACCGGATAAGTTCTACGAGCTGATTGAAACGTTGTTTGGTGATGTGAGCCGGATTGAACTCTTCGCAAGACAAAGAAGAGAAGGCTGGGATGCGCATGGTCTTGAAGTTGAAAATGGTGTGTCTTTGGGTGTTGCTTGATGGGTACTTGATTTACTTAGGTCTGCAATGGATCTTTTCAGTGCCATCCAAGTCCAATGGAATGACTTTTGAGCCAACGATTGGCAAGCGATGGATGATAACTCGATCATTGTAGAAAGTGATCTCAGTGATTGGGAAATTTATTGTGGTGTATCTCATGCCATAAAGGTTCAAGAAAATTCCACCGTCTGGTTGCATCTCCATCTTGGAAATTCCAAACCGTTCTGCGAGTTCAAATCTCTCTTTACCGATTGTGCATTCAGAAACGGCGAGTGCTCTCTCTTTACCGATTGTGCATTCAGAAACGGCGAGAGCTGAAGTGGAAAGAAGAGCGAGGGAAGCTAGCAAAAATTTCATTGGCAGGTCTCCTTTGGATCGTTAAGGATATGGCCAAGCTTTCAAAGGTCTCGTAGGGTCGAGCAAATCCCATCGTCGGTAAAATGGAGCTTGCCGTGTGGTCAGAGGTCCAGAGGCTTGGCCTGAAAACATCTCGAAGTGTAGCATGGAAGATGACATTCCTTCTAAGTCTCCGACTCGTGCAATGAGTTGGCCTCTTGAAACTTTGGAACCAATTTTCAATCCTTTTGCAATTTTTGCATCAACTTCGCCGTACCGGATAACGTAGTCAGGATGTTTAATAACGAGGGCGTAGGTGCCAGCGTAGAAGTAATGATAATCAACTATCGTTCCACTTGCGATTGCGAAGATGGGGTGCCCAATGTTGTGAATGAGGTCACTACCAGCGTGTTTGCGAGTGCAATTGTCTCGACAAGCTCCAAAGGCTCTTCCGCCTGTGGCGTAGTCATAAAGTGCAGGTCCGTCGAACGGGAATGTGTATCTAGTGTTTGAGGCTTCGAGGTTGGACTGATCTTCAAAGTCACCACAAGCGGTGAACAACGTGAAAAAACAAAGCATGGTCTTTCTCATAAATTTTTCTCCTTGTGGTTTTATTTTATCACAGTGAGAGTTTTGCTAGTCGGTTTGCGATATTGACGCATAGCGTCTTCGAGTTCTTGGATGGTGGAAAAATCTTTGTTGATGATTTTCGCTCTGATACGGCTAAAGTTCATTTCACAGATGTTGTATCTTTTCACGAGGTCATGGGCATGTGCTAAAATCTCTTTGTTGGTTGGGTTTTCCTTGACCATACGCTTGAGACTGACTCCTATAGGGTGTGCAGTTGGGTTGCACAGTTATTGCCAGCTTCTTCAGGCTGGCTTTTTTTCTTTTTGGGGTTCTCTCACTTCTTGGAGTTCTTGATAAAACTTTTGGCTCACTTTGAATTGGATGTTGCGCTTTGATGGAATGATCACAGGTTGACCAGTGAGTGGGTTTCTTCCGTGTTTGGGTTTGCGAATCACAGGGGTAAAGATGCCTAGATTTTTAATTTTAAGAGTCATTTGATTCATAAATGTATCAATGAAATACTGGACAAAGTTTTCATAAAGTTCTTTGGTTTGTCTTTTATTGTGAACCAACTCTGCTTTTCTGAATCTCTCGTGTAGTTCATCAACAATTCTTTTTGTGTTTATCACGTTTTCATCTTCGGTTTTGATTTCGTTTTCCATTCCTTGACTCCACATATACCGCTTCATATTTTTTTGACACACACATATAGCGTTCGGCTAAAATTTACGGTACAACAAATGATGTAAAACTTCTACAGCGTATAACAGAAACGAACACCGTTGGTATTGATCAACCATTTTCCCAGGGAGACCTTTTATGGCTCGAAAGTCTGGTTCCACGTTGCTTGATCGGATTGATTCTAAGTTGGATTTTCCATTGAGAAGGGCAGCGTGTTTCAACTGTGGCTTGGTTTACAATGGATATAAAAGAACGGTTAAATGCCCAAAATGTAAAAATGTTATGCACACAGATTTAAAAAGCCGACAAACATTCATCACAGGCTCGTGGATTAAAATGAGCGACTTCAAATCCGAAAATCACATTGTCTGAGCCGTTTTGAGATCTCATTCACTTTGGTATGTTATCCTTTGACTTGAAGATAATTCTTGAGTGGAGAGACAAAACATGGCAAGCAACGAGAGATACCAAGAGTGGACCGCTGTGACTGAAGCATCTGCTGCAAATTTGCCCACGGTTATCAATGCGAAATTAGCTGAACTCCCACCAGTGCAAACATATGGCACTGAAAAGGTTGTTGGCTCGCATTGGGTGTTCGACAAGGTTGTGGTTCAGGGCACGACGTTTGTGTTGTTCTTTTGGAGATGGAACCATCGGGTGTGAGGTTTTTCAATGCCAATATTTGAATCAGAAGATGGTGAAGTGTTCTGGCTTGAAGAGAGCGCAACAAAGCCGAAAGATGTGAGACTTTGGAACCGGGCGAAGCAAGTTGCTTTGCTTGATAAAGACTATAGTCCTTACACTGCCAAGCTCATCAGTCGCAGAATTTATGCGATGCTAGGCGGGTCTTACGCACCAAAGAAATCTCCGAAGGAAAAGGGCAAGGTCAGATTCATCAAGCCAATGAAAATATCGAGACCAAAAAAAAGCACAGTCAAAAAAGGAAAGTGAACGATGAACATAGCAGACTTGGCCATCAAGGTTGAGCAAACAAGGCTTGCGAATTTGCTCAAACAGAAGCTTTTTGAGTCATATGATTTGCAAGAGGCGATGAGTGTTGGTGAGGCTTTGAAGGTTTTGAAGCTCACAGGTGAAGAGCTTGGCGATGAAGCCAAAGTGAAGAAGGCGTATCACCAAGCGGCGATGGTCGCTCATCCCGATAGGGGTGGCTCCGAAGAGATGATGAAGCTCGTGAATGATGCTTACGAGTCACTGAAGGGAAAGTCTGGTTCAAGTGGAACATGGACTTCTTCTGTTGATCGAGAGAAAAACAGACAAGAGATGCAAAGAAAAGTGCAAATCATCAAACAATATCTCGCAAAAGAAGTGCGGGTTGATGAGTTCTTGGCTCACTTGAAGAAGTGGGATAGCACTTTTGAAGTTGTGTCGAAGAATATCTATCCTGATGACGACAACATGCATTATCCAACTTTTCCAAACATGAAAATTGTTTTTCAAAATGCAGACAAGACAAGAAGGTTTTATCTTGCGTTTGATGTGAATCCGAGTGAGTTGGTGCCAGCGTTGGGTGGGGATACATTCACCTTACCAATTTCGGCGGTGACTTCAGTGTACGTCGATGGCAAGCAACAGAAAATCAAACAGTCTAATTACACATTCACCAGTGACGCAGCTGCGATAATTGATCCGGAAAGGCTTTTCCCATCGGCAAGGTTGAACAAGATTTTTTCAGGTGAGGCAAGAAAGGGTTCCAAGTTTGCAAGAAGGGATATGGAGTCAGCATTGATTTCAGAGCTTTCGGCAAAGATTATAGACACCAATGCTTATATCCCGATTGGTTCCGGTCCAGACGGCGATCCTTTTTTCATGATGATCTATCGCACAGTGCTCATGCGGCAAGCGGCGTGGACTTTTGCAGGTGTGTATCGGCAAAAAGGTATTTCCTTGAGGCAAGCGGCGAGAAGTTATTCAGTGACGCTTTCAGAGTCTTACGACACAATCAAAGCCTTGCGAGCGATTCAAGATGAAGCCATGAAGCTCGATCCAAGCGAGAAGTCTCAATTTGTTTTGAAGAAAACTGATGAGATGCATGAAAAGCAAAGAGAAGAATTGAAACAGTACATGAGCAAGAAAGAATCTCTTGGCGAAGATGATTTAGATGAAGCAAGAAAGAAAAAAGAAGTTGTTCCAGCTGAAACTTTGGAAGCTAAAATAGACGCTATTCGATCTTGTTATGCTAGTGGTATCAAGTGAAGTGTTAGCTCCAATTTCAGATATTCAAGAGAGTGTTGTTCCCCAAGAGGTGCGAGATGAGATTTCTGAATATCAAAGATGGAAGTCCAATGATTCTGATGATCCGATGGATTACATCGAGGATAGCGACTATCTTACAGCCATGAGAGATGTGTTAGAGTTTGGTTCAAAGATGGATTCGTTTGTGTTCGATGTTAAAAATCGTGCTCCGATAAAACGATATATTGATGATTTAAACTATTATTTTAAATCGTTAGAAAAGGTATCTAGTTTTGATACTATTTCTTGGCCTGAGTCTTTTGAGAAGGCGGTTAATGCATTGTTATCCGCATTCTACGCTTCTGTTTTATTGAGCAAAGCGGCTCCAAAGAAGCCTGAAGAAGAGACTGAAGATATCTAATTTTTGACCAAGAAATCTGTTAATCATCCATATCCTACTACCATCATTAATATTTTTAAAATTCTCAAAAAAATAACTCAAGTTTTTTATATCTAGGTCGATATGTTTATTAAGGGGAAGTGATTGTCACTTCCTAAAGGGAGGATTTATGAAAAAAACAAAGTTGAGCCAAGCATTCTCGGAGCTAAGAAAAAGAGGATATGTAGCGTATCAATCTACCACTACCGAAAAGATCCAAGCCAAGCTATTACAAGGTAAAAACAAAGGAGCTTGCTACTACAGAACCGAGGATATGAAAGATAAATTATATATCAGTTTTAGTGGTCAGAGTAATGAACAAGAAAGCTTTGAGGTAGCTGCTACCGAAATCCTAGAAGTGTTAGCGACAAACGGGATTGTAGCAACTTGGGATGGTAATAACTCACTCACAACGGGAGACAAGGGTATGAAAGACTTATCATACAAGCGGTGGTTGATGTCACCTCAGCTTGAGAGCCAACGTGGACGCACCTATAACCTAGGCTATGCCGCAATATATTGGAAGGAACCTCACCCAAACTTGCAGGAAGCCTATATCTTAGACGGTATGCATGACGGGTGGTTTCGCAAAGATGTGCTATACGGAGAAGGAAAAGGTTACGGGTTAATGCTACGGGATATCAAAATCACTAGCAAGGAGCCTTGGGAATGGGCTGACGGGCATCTGTACCTAGTGAAGTTTACCTATTTAAGTAATAACGTGGACTATGACGACGGCTCAAGGATATCGAGTCTTGGGTATCTCTATGTAAATGAGGACGTGACAGTAGAAGATGTTTTACAGTATATCAAAGACAACTCAGCAAATTGGGTACCTTGTGGGAATATTCGGTGATTCTGCGAGTATTGGAGTAGAAGTGAAGAAGAGGATTGAAGCTGCCATTTCATTTAGTGTGTACGGCACTGAAACCTAATAGCTCGTTCCCGCTTCGGGGATACAAAATCATTATCATCTAAAATTTCAATGGTCAAACCTTGGAAAAAATTGCGAAGGATTTGTTTTCAAAGATTGTTGTAAAACCTTCGGGACAGGTCACACACCGTTGCCAACATCCTCTTCCTGGCTGGCCTTCTTTGGGCAAATCCCGACGAACTGTGATGAAGACTTTGTTGCCTAATCGTGAAAGCTCGTGGAGAATTTTCTCTTGCGTTTCAACCGTGACTACGTTCAGCACAAAAGTGCATAAAACATTGTCATGATGTGTTGGAGTCTTTGGTAGATAGTGTGGGTCGTAACCGTTAGCGGCGAAGCCTAGCGATTGCAGTGCGGCAACATCAGCGCCTTTTCCACAGCCATAATCAAGCACGCTTCCGCTTATTAGCAAGTTCTTCTCTAATAGAAACTTGAGTGGAGCAGATGCTCCTTTGCGGGTCATTGCGGTTTTGAATCCTGTTATGCTCATGTTCTGATCTCCTACGGCTGATTGACGTTAACATTTCACGATGTTTGAGATTCAAACAATCTTAGCATCAACAGATTCACACCAAACAAAGTCGATCGTATTCCAGGCAAAGCTCAATCCAAGAAATCTTGCCGTCTTTGTACTCTTGGTAAATTTTTGCCCATTCAATTTCTTTCTCAGTCATGTTTCTATCTCCCTTCTGTTAATATCTATATCGACAGTTTGTGCTAAAACTTTAGTCTTTTTTCGTTTCTTCGAGCAAAATAGGTGATCAATGGCAAAACTTTTATTTGCGTATAACTTCCCAGAGAGACAATACAAAGAACTTTTGAAAGCTGTGAAGCAAAAGACTAGCTCAATTCAGAGTGAACCTGTGGCTTGGCCGCATGTGTCTGTTGCTTACATCGAGCAAGACGTTCCAAAAGAACTGAGGCAACAGATAGTTGCGATGCCAAGACCGACGTTCAAGATTGTGAGTATAAAAGTTTTTGATGGTCAGGCGTCAAACCCTATGAGTTATCTTGTGCTTACTTTAGATAAACCAAAAGAGTACCAAGATGTTCAGAGGTTCATTGCGCAAAAGCTCGACGTGACAGTGAGAGAAGACCACACGCCACATGTGAGTTTGTTGCAGTTTCCCAAAGAGAATGCGGAGCAAATGAGGCAATTGTTGCCGGAGATTGAAGGAAGCATCAAGGTGGCTTCTTATCCATTTGCAGTTTCAAACCCAGCATTTTGGGAGAATTTTGCAGCGTCGGATATCTACGAACACATTAATGAGAGTGTGCAATTGTCTGCACTGGTTGAGAGTTTGGCCTTCAATCCTTTGCAAGAAAAGACGCTTTACCATGGAACGAACAAGTTGTTCAAAGAGTTCGATCCGAAAGCTTCAACAAGGAATGGCACGGTGTACGGGAACGCTTCATACTTCACTGCCAGTCAGAAAGTAGCATCCGACTATGCTGGTGATGATGATAATTCAAATGTTCATATTGTTGATATTGACACTGACACCAGTAGGTTTTGGGATGTGTCTGACTATGAAGAATATGCATCAATATCTAAAAAAATAGGATACAAACCCCTACCAAATGACAAGCAAAGAAATTGGTTTTTTGTTTTAGCAAGACAAATGGAACAAGATGAAAATCTGATTGATGCATTCGATTATGCTGATCATTTAGCTTCTAAGCTTCAAGAGCTGGGTTATGCTGGGGTTATGATTCCAAGTCGTATGATGGGCAAAGAATCAGCTGATATGTATGTGGTGTATGACAAGAAAGCTATCAAACATAAATTCGGCACAGAACTAGATGAAGAGCTTCAACTCAAACCAATTAAATGGATTTATCCAACTGATGAACAACTGCAAGATGAGTTTCATGAAGGTGAAATTGATAACCTATTTCTTGATATTGCTTATCCAAAGCCAGAGTATAAAAAGCAAGCCTTTGAATTTTTCAAGAATAACCTGAAGCAAGAAACTATTGATCCAAAGAAGTTAGATCCGAAGAACAAATTCCGCTTCGACTTCGACTCCTACAAACAATTCAGAGACCAAGTGACTAGGTACGGTGGAGCCAAAGATCCGGATTCGATGGTCAGGAAGGTTCAAGCTGGTGGCTCGCTCCCAATGCCAGTTGTGGTCAAGCAGAGGAATGGCACTTACCTTTTGGGTGGTGGTGCAACCAGAGTGTCGATTGCAAGGCTTGCAGGGCAAATGGTGGAAGCACTGGTGATTGATGAAGACGCTTCTTTGAAGTGGAGAGCACTTGATCAGAAGAGAATCATCGACAGTTTCGTCGCTAGGTACAATGCGCAAAAGGAACTGGAGTTTGTCAAAAAGTTTGACAGGTCTGCTATATCTAAACCTTTAGGGCTTTTAAAAAAGGATTTAGAATCTTTTAATTTTAATGACACAGAGAAATTTCATATCGTTGTTCTTTCAGGCATGTGGGAAAAATATCTCAAGCTTTTAGGCAAGCCTTCAACAATTGAAAAGGATATTGAAGATTTGCTATTAGGTGAGGCGAATCTTGCTTACCGCAAGCCAACCAGGGAAGTGAGAACCCCGTCGCCACATTTGCCTTTGGCATTCCTAAAGAAGCTCCAAGACAACTACTACATTTCAGAAACAGGTATTGAGTACGTCTCCGATGAAGTTGACCAGTTGATTGCGCAAAAGCAGGGAGACTTGGGCAAGCGATTTGGCATCAAGAAAAGGGCTGTGAAGTATGAGATGAAGCCAATCTCTGATGATGAGTTCTTTGACCAGCTTGGTACAAGTCCAGAGCTTCACGTTGTTCACACCAAGGGTGGTGTTGAGGTGTTCGATCCTTTCGGGGATCTGGTGATGAAGTCACACGACGGGCAATTTTTCAGCTCGTTTGGCACTGTGCATTCTTTGGACACTAAGCACTGAGATATCTCTTTTCAAGTCGAATAACCAAGAGTAATTGTAATACAATATACAAAGGATTGAATAAATCAATCAATGATGTTGGTTGGTATAGCTTTCTTTCAATACTGGAATACAAAGCACAAAGCCTTGGCAAGACTTTGAAAAAAATTCCACCGTTCTACACTAGCCAAACATGTTCTAGTTGTGGGATCATTATGCAGAAGTCTCTTTCAACAAGAACACACCGATGTGAATGTGGTCTTGTCATGAATCGGGATGAGAATGCAGCAATAAATATTTTGGGATTGGGAATGCAATCCTTGACTTCGTAAGAAGCCTAGAAGCCTTTTCTATTTTCAGGAAAGGAACGTTCATCAGGGTAAGAAGGTCAAGCTCAACAAACCCCAACGTGGGGATGTTAAAAAATACAGAGGTTTTTGTGAAAGATGGGTTGTGTCGGATGTGGGGGAAGCAAAAAGTTTCGGATATGGTCGAGAGTCTTGCATTTCAGCTAGATGAAAAACTTTACTCTTACGGCAACGTTCTCAGGCCACCGCACAGCTTCATGCCACCTTGGGAGAAGTACGATCCGGAAGGTTCAATTGAAGACAAAAAAGATAGATGGTGCCGACACGGTATTGTTTATTACAAAGAGCCTTTAACTCCTGAACAGGTCAAGAAGTTTGAACTAATGCCTTTTGGTGATGAACAAAGACTTCAAACAATCTCAAAAGAATTGAAACAAAATGAATACTTTGACAAGTACGTTGCGTTGGGTGAGCGTGGAATTGAAGCTTTACGTTCTAAGGTTTTGGATAGACACGTTATTCATCCTTCAGAGTTAGATAAAGTCATGAGTATGGCTTTGGTTAATGAAGACAATGAAGAAAAAAAAGAGTTGAATGGCTTAATACATTCATCTAAAAGATCCGATAAGGTGAATGAAGGGAGAGAGCCATGTTCAAATCATTTAACGAATTCCTCGCACATGAGCCAAAAGAGCGAGATTCTTTACAACAAATCAAATCATTCCTCGAATCTTCCGAAGGAAAACAAAAGTTTACCTCAGACAATGGAGAGGACGAATATAATCGAGTCATTGGGGAAATACAAAGGCATCGAAGCAAGTGACCAAGATAATGATACGATTGAAGTCGTCACCGAAAGCTTCTCGATGGATGAAATCAATGCATTTGCCTCTGAGGTCATAGCGAAGGTCTTCAATAATGAGTTCAAGCTTCCGGCAATAGAGTTGAAGACATCTAGTCGAGGTGATTGGGCGGCTAGGGCCCATGCGAAGTTCAAGAGAGAAACCGCCGATGGTGGTCCCTATGATTGGTGGATTGAGATACAAAAGCGAGCCTTACAGAACACTGACTTCGTGAAGAGTTCTATTGCTCATGAGCTTATTCATATTTGGCAGTATCTCAATATTCCGTATTCCAAGTTCATCAATATGGATGCTCATGGGGAATCCTTTGAGCGTTGGATGAACAAGATCAATTCCATTTATGGACAGGATTTCGTCACCAAGAGAACGACGTGGAAGGATACGAAGTCGAAAGAGTATTACTTGTTTATCAAGCCAACAGGCAAGCTAGATGAGTATGCGTATGCAACATCTTTCCGGGTGACGCAAGGAATCAAGGACTTGGTCAAACGTCAAAGTGAGCTTCGAGTTGTTCGTACAGACGAGCCGGATTTCGAGAATGGAAGGCCGTTTAAGAGAGGTGGTCCATTCTCAGTGGGGGGAACTCCTGAGAAGCAAGCTAAGCTGAAGGAGCTGTACAACTCAGGTAAGCATGTTGCGTTTGAGTCTTCAGACTTCGCTAATTTTGCTAGCCGTGGAATGAAAGAGCTTAGTTATACTACTGATCTTCCGGTTGGAGTTGAAGAAGGTGATTTTTATTCATTTGATAAGATACATCCAAGTGATTTGCAGATAGTTAATCAAAAAAATGAAGAAAATCTTGTTGAAAGTGTGCAGTCAGAGAGAGAGATTCGCTCGATTAGATATCACGTTACCTCTCATGGTGATGAAATTCGTAAAGATGGGTTTAGGAAAACTAATCAGGGGGGAATTGGTAAAGGTGGTACGACTACTTCTGGGAATTTGTTTACATTTTCAACATTGAGTCGAGCACAGGAGTTAAAGCAAGGACTTGAGAATTTAGAAAAGATCCGTATATCAAAAGATCCTCTTTCTTTAGTGAAACACTCCAAGTACATAGATAGAGCAAGAGAAGACATACAGGCTAGGTATGGAAAGGCCACAGACAGACAAGTCGCTTTATATTTATCGACTACCTATGCACCATATACTTCCTTTGATTTTGATGGTCCTGAACGTATATTTGAAATATTGAAGGTGGACGTTTCTAGTGCTGAACCTATAGCTCAACACGACGATGAAGAAATATGGAATCCTGAAGATGTAAAACTTGTCGAAGAAAATAAAGGATTAAATGAAAGTGTGCAGTCAGAAAGAGAGATTCGCTCGCTTGCGAAACTAGTTCTCGCTTCTTTAACCAGAAACGCACTCAAGCACCAAAGACTCAACGGGGTGGCGGCAAACACTTCACAGTTCAGCAATTCAATGGAATGGAATGAACTGCAAGCGTTTCTGAACGAGTGGAACATTCAGGTCATCTTGTCTGAAGCTGATAGCAACACGCTTGGTTCTTGGGTGTCTTCTGAAAAGACCATTCACTTGTCTGACAATCCTGGCAGTGGGGTTGAGGGTGTTGATTCTGGCATCAATCGAGCGTTGAAAGATGCCATCTTGAACAATTCTAAAGACACTTTCGCAAGACAAATGGAGAATGTTTACCTGGGCACATTGGTGCATGAATTGACTCATGCGTTTGATGATTATCGTTCCAAGGGCAAGTTCAAAAAAGATAGTTACAAAGCTGATATTAAGTCCAAAGATTATTGGCTTGATCAAATAGAAATCAATGCAAGGTTTGCAGAAACCTCAGCAAAGCTAAGAAACCAAAAAGTGAGTTTGGACGATGGCAAAGGCTTTGAAAGTTACATGCAGTCTTTCAGGCAATCCATTCAAGCTTGGGAAGATATGCCAGAGTGGGTTCAGAAGCGTCTGACTGGCAGAATGTATCAAGAGTACAGCGAGCTATCCAAAGAAGAGAAGAACGAAATCCTAGTAAAAAATGCTTACAAGACTTTGAACTCTGCTTTGAAAAGTTTGGATAGCAATTCATCTTTGCCAGAAGAAATAATGACTACAAGTCAAGACAAGAGACTGAAGTACGATGATGACTATACGGTGAATCAGGTTGAGACCTTGAGTGCGATGTTGAAAGAGGCAATCTTCAACGATGCTAAGTATTCAGGTAATATGAAATGGGTTAGATATTTACTAGAAACAATTGGTGCTGTTGTGAGAAAAAAACCAGAAGTCAAAAGTGTTGTGAAAGAGTATTTTGGCCTTTCAGATGAAGACTTGTCTAACATTCAAAGCATGGATATGTGGTTTGAAAGTGTGCAGTCAACTTCACAGTTGGATGACGATCTTGTCTTTGAAGGTGTGGAAAGTCGAGGGTATCCTACGTTTGATGAATATCTAACAAGGAATAACGAATCCATTAGATCTATTGCAAGCGAATATGGTTTTTATGAACCAGAAGATTATGTGCGTGAATTTGGAAATCTTGTTGATGCTAGTGATTATGAAGATGAGTATGATTACAGTTCAGCATGGGAAGAAAAATTTGAAGAAATTATGAAAGATAGATTTAAAGATCTAGAACGAAGATATGAACGCCTACCTTCCAAAATTATTTTGTATCGTAGCGTTAGACTAAAAGATCTATCAAAATTAGATAGAAATAACTTAGGTGTTTACTGGACTGATAATTACGACTCAGCTCAATCATACCTTTCTTATAGCCAAGTTGGTGGAGATTTTGTTATTAAGGCTGAATTTTCCAAAGAGGATATAGACTGGGATTTTTCAATTAGGAATAATTTAAACTTACATTTAGGCGACCAAGAGCAAGAAATAAATATTAAAGA
>Ga0210003_1000461_pt1 | contig 36981 bp, 28 predicted proteins | sample LantaG_FD_182804 | JGI IMG/M metagenome (GOLD analysis project Ga0210003, IMG submission 182804) | Deep subsurface microbial communities from Baltic Sea to uncover new lineages of life (NeLLi) - Landsort_02402 metaG (SPAdes) (version 2) | ecosystem: Environmental > Aquatic > Marine > Oceanic >...
TCTACAGCGAAGGTCCGAGATTCGACCTGGACCACATGAAGGAGCTTAAATATCCCGTGCCGAAGAATACCTGGTATAACCCGCAGACCCGGCAGGGTATAATTGTTCGGATGCGTCTTGAAAACGGCCGCCAAATCGGATCTTTCGAGAGGCATTGAGCAAGGTTGGATCGAGTTTAAGTCGGTGATAATCATTATGAAAGACCTGCTATAGAGAGTCAAGCGAAAACAAGAGTAGAGAGCGAAAAATGAACATTGTGGAGAATCGGATATGAAGCGGCCAAAATCAAGCGCAATAAACCCCCTTTCCCCCAAACAAAAGTGGCTCGCGATTTTTTGCCGCACCCGGTCGATCCTCAGAAACGCAACCTCATTCGTGATACGGAGCATCCGACAAACGTGGTCTCCAACCTGCTCATACGCGTCTACTCTGTGGCGCCCGGCTCCCAAGCTTTCGTACGGGACGAGACTCCCAGGGGCTGTAAATAAGGGACTTACGGCCATCCGAGCCTTATATCGTCACATTCTTCAAAATGTCTATAGAAGAAAAAGTAAAAGAATATCCATCTGTTTAGCCCTTACTTAGGGCTAAGTAAAAGTAAAGGTGATCCAACAGGATCAGTAACTAAAATCATTAACTTAACTATATGAGGATATTCGCTGCAAGATGCAAAACTAGCTTGCCACAGAAAATTCAGTCGAGAAAGTAGTTTTTGATTGTTGGTATTATAATTTGTGGGACATTGAACCTATGTCTGATTCATTCCGAAAGCTTTGTGAATTAACTAAGCCAGATCCACGATCGGAGATGTGGGGTCTTATCGATCCCCGTACAGGAGAGGCAAGAAGCATTGAGATAAAGGACATTCACTCTCAATTAGAGAAACTGGTGCTTCATGAAGGTGTTCCTGAAAAAGTACGGATTCATTTTGACACAACGAGAAATCTATTTCTATACTCATGGTTCGTCTGGCGGTTCAGAGCAGTAGCAGAATGGCATGCTTTCGCTACACTCGAGTTAGCATTGAAAATTAAAAGTAAAAGAGAGAGAAAGAAAAATAAGCTTAGTTGTCTAATCAATGAAGCTATCAGAAATGGTTGGGTAAAGAATGAGAGTTTTTCTATCTGGCAGTCTGCCAAGCAAGGCTATGAAGAACAAAAAATAATCATGAAGGAAATTTTGACGCAAGAGGAATTAGAATCTAACCAAGCTGATGTTGACGAATTCATTTATGATTACGTTAAGATTTTAAGGAAGGGTCTCCCGTGCATGAGGAATGAATACGCTCATGGTTCAAACATGCTCGGCCCAGGTACGTATGTGCACTTACTCATAGTTTCAGAATTCATAAATCAACTATTTATGGAGAACAAAGGGACCTGACACCTTCGCTTCACCCTGTATTGCTGCTACGGTCTATTTTTAAGGTAATATCCATGTATCTTGGTTGCGCATTGATGCAATTCCTTCAGCCATTCCGAAAGTTCTTGGTATGAAATGGAGTAATTTCCAAGCATCAACTGTTCGAATTCTAACATCAAGCAGATGGGATTGTCTTGCTTTACGTCGAGATTTTGTATATCTCGCTCTAAGTGTTGGATTGCGTCACGTATAGCCGTAATTTGTTTCTCAGCACTTCCACGGAGCACTTTGAGTTGGCGCGGTAATCTGCCTTTAAGTTCCGGAGGAAAATCTTTGTAACTTCTAATGACCTTTAGATGATTAAGCGATCTCTTGACATTACTTAGACAAGCTTCAAAGTAACCGGACGCTCTAATCATGGCTCCAAGGCTTTGACCGGGCTCCCAATAACGCAAGGCCAGTTCACGTCCCTCTTGATATTCGGCGACCGCAAGATCTACAAGCCGAATGTAATTCATAACTAATGCATATTGTGCATAGCTCTCTGGGCCAGATGCTAAAAAAATCCTGCTGAATGCAAAGGAAAGACTAACCTTTGACAAGTCAGACAAATCCGGTATCTTCAAATCTGCCTTCATAATTAACCTCTATTATCCGATTTGCTCTTTCCGGAAGTTTCTACGATTTTTATTTCTTCTTCGGTCAGGACGTAAAAGTATTAAACAAGGTTGTCTATTTGTTTCTGGGGATCGTGAATTTCCCGATAGATGAAATTCCTCGCAATGGTATCTTTCCACTTAGCAATAGGTTTTGTAGAAATTCCTTGATGTCCTTTTCCGTGTGTATCCACCATGCTATCTGGCCATCTTCCACAAGCGCAATTGTTCCAGGCAACGAAACGTAGTAATTTCCATGCTTTCCAGAACGTAGCTCAGTTATCCTCCTTCCTGTAGCTCTTTTCAAAAATCTTGCTCGCGGTTTGAAGTCTTTCTCATATGCAGCTTTCTCTTTCGCTCGGTCATATTGGCCATTCGTTGACAAGTCGTTGATCTCGCAAGGAAGCTGGTGCTTATCTTTGATTTGCCGTAAAAGGTTCAAGATTTCATTATCGCCTGATCCTTGGCAGTAATATCTTAAAATATACATTTGAATGCTCCTTGGTTTTAAGTTATGTATTCTCTTCGATAATTTTTATTTCTTCCTCGGTTAGGCCGTAGAGTTCATAGACGAGCTGGTCGATCTGTTTCTCGGTGGTGTCGATTTTTATCGCATCTTCGTGAATGACGTCCTTATAAGCCTGGGCGTATCCGGCTTTATTCGAGACGTCCCAGCCTAATTCATCGAAAAACGGGTCTATGAATTCCCTGCGAACCTGGGTCTCGTTGTATTGCTGCGAACGATATACTTCGATATTCTGGTCAAAAGTTTCGACAAGTTCAGCTACTCTGAAGGGTACATCAGCCATTAGGTATTTATTCCCTCTATTTCTTAAAAAACCACAAAAACCGCAAGCTTTCTAAAAGATTACCATACTTATCCGCTAATGTCAAAAACTGTTGAAATCCCAATAAGAATCTGTTAATATAGATTTTTTGGTAAGAATGGGTGTTTTATTGACGTTTATATCGGAAATTCAAGATCAAGCTTTCTACGTAAGAGAGTTTAAATTCTTAGTAAAATCGCAAAATCACAAAGAGGGCTTGCAGTAAACTGTTATATATTAGGAAGTTACATGAGCAGGCAATGAGGAGGAAGGAGGACCGGCGTACAAAAGAATTTGCAGTAATCACAAGGGTTTAGAATCGTATCAAAGGCCACGGAAAATCCGTTTTACTAATTACCGGTGGTCTGAATCAAGGTAAGGAACACTACAACGCAACCTGAGAGAGAAACAAAGCATGGTTTCTTTCGAACTGGATGGAGGAACACTAATTATGTTCGCAAGATTTGTATGTATATTGTCATGTATGATGATGATTGCCTCCGCGGCCTCGGCAGCAGCCGTCGTCCGCGTGGACTTATCAGAGAGTGGTGATGTAGAACGCGGCTGGATTGACTGGAACACCGATGGCGTTCGGTTAGGTAACCAGGATGCATCCAGGCGGTTCCAGAACGAAGCGGATTTCGACGAAGATTTCACGATCGATTTCATCGCGATCGACAGCCGGAACCGCGGTGACGTGGACGCCAGTATTCCCAAGCAGGATTTGCTCGAAGATGCTTTCAAAGAAAGCGATCCCTTTGATATGGTATTCAAGGACCTGGACGCCGGGATCTACACAATAACGACCTATCATCACGATCCGAAGGAAGACGCCGTGAATGACGATGGGACGATCAATATCACCGTTCAGGATGCCGATGGTACGCGTCTGGTGGCCGATCATCTCCAGCAGTCGTGGGGGCAAAAGCCCTCTTTTGTCGGGATAGCGACTTTCAGGTTCAGAGCCGATGGCATTAATACCGTTGTCATTACCTTTGGCGACAATAACGACGGCATCCACAATGAGGCGTACCTCAACGGATTCGAGCTGAGTATCTCGGTCGCGCGCGACCAGGCCAGTAATCCGAGCCCTGAAAACGGCGCCGTTGATGTATGGGAGAATTCAATGCTAAGCTGGACGCCCGGTTTGTATGCTCCGGCGATGAGCGGGCATCGGGTCTATTTCAGCGATGTTTTTGCCGATGTAAATGACGGGGCGGCCACGGCCCTCCAGGGGACGACAAGCCTTCCGGAATATGCTCCCGCCGAACTCGCCTACGGGACGACCTATTACTGGCGTATCGATGAAGCCAACAATGTGACGGGATGGTTTGAGGGCCAGGTCTGGACTTTTACTACCGAACCGCTCGCCTATACGATACCCGGCTCAGCCGTCACGGCAACGGCTTCAAGCTCAAACGATGAGACAATGTCGCCGCAGAAGACCGCCGACGGTTCCGGATTGGATGCCGACGGCCTGCATTCCGACAACGAAAGTGATATGTGGCTCAGTGGGGCCGATGATCCGAATCCCTGGATCCAGTACGAGTTTGACCGCATGTACAACCTGGACCAGATGTGGGTATGGAACTTCAACCAGACGTTCGAGTCTATTGTAGGATTCGGGCTCAAGGACGTGGTGATTGAGTATTCGGCGGACGGAATTGACTGGGTTGCCGTCGAATCCGGCACGGAACTGCCTGCGGCTTACGGAGTCAACGGGGCGGCTCAGGATATCGAAATCGACATGGGTGGCGCGGTCGCCCGGTATGTTCGTATCGCTGCCAACAGCAACTGGGGCGGCTGGAACCGCTATGGTCTGAGCGAAGTGCGATTCTACTATATCCCCATGGCGGCGAGAAATCCCCTGCCCGGGGCCGGCAACGGCGAAGTAAGTCCGCTGCCTGTTCTTTCATGGCGTCCCGGCCGAGTCGCAGCCTCGCATAATGTTTACTTCGGCACGGACGAACAAGTCGTCAGGGCTGCAACCGAGCCGCTCGCTGCGGTTGCGGATCCCGTCTTTGAGTTGAGCCCGTTAGCTCTGACGAATACCTATTACTGGCGCGTCGATGAGATCAACGAGAACGAGAGCCCCGCGATGTGGGAAGGCCAGGTCTGGAGCTTTACGACCGCCGACTTTATAGTTGTTGACGATTTCGAGGACTATGACATTGGTAACAATGAGATATGGTGGACATGGAAAGATGGGATTGGTTATGCCAGCCATCCGACAGAACCGCCCTATCCAGGTAACGGAACCGGTGCGGCGGTGGGTAATGAAAACACTTCTTCTTACACCGAGGAGACTATCGTTCATGGCGGCGGTCAGTCTATGCCCCTCAGTTACAATAACACGGGCACGAATTATTCGGAGACGACGCGGTCTTTCGATACTCCTCAGGACTGGACCCAATTCGGCATCAAGACGCTGGTGCTGTACTTCCACGGCGCTGAGATTAACACAGGCGGACAGCTATACGTGAAGGTCAATGCGTTCAAGGTCCCATATGACGGAGACCCCGGCGATATTGCCAGGGATGAATGGAGCCAAATCAGCATCGACCTTGCATCGTTGCAGACAAACCTGCAAAATGTCACGGAGATAAGCGTTGGCATAGACGGCGCAGGCTCCGGCTTCATCTATGTCGATGACATACAGTTATGGCCGTAGTATTCTGAAGAAGAATCTTAGCCGGACTACCGGTCGGATATAAAGAGCATGACATGGGGCTCAGGCTTAAGTTCAGGCCTGAGCCCCTTTTTTAGCCTTAGGCGTGAAAGGATGGCGTTTGAGTAGTTTAAAAATATCGAAGCGCTCGGGGTTTACCCTGATTGAGCTTCTCGTAGTAATTGCAATAATTGCGCTGCTGATGTCGATTCTTATGCCGGCACTGCAGCGGGTCAAGGATCAGGCGAAGGCGGTTGGCTGCATGTCGAACCTCAAGCAGTGGGGGCTGTTCTTTTACATGTACACCGATGATCACAACGGCGACTTCCAGCGCGGACTCGATGGTGGGCACCATTGGATCGTCACGCTGCGGCCATACTTCAGCGATGTCAACGAAACTGATTTATTTTATTGTCCCTCCGCCACGCGGCACATTGAACTGGCCGGCGGATGGGGGCACGACACGGCCTGGGTCTTTGACAGCGGGTATGGCAACGATCACGGCAGCTACGGCATCAACGGGTGGGTGGAAACCAATACTCGCCAGGGCAAACACAAGCACTGGATGAATCGAGATGTCAGGGGCAGTGGGAATATTCCCCTGTTCCTTGGCGCTAATCGCCTTGACGGCTGGCCCGAGGTATGGGACGAACCGCCCAGCTTCGACGGCGAGTTCAACACCGGCGAAGGGAGCAATATGCGCCGATTTTGCAATAACCGGCACGATGGCTTTGTCAACTGCCTGTTCCTGGATTTCTCCGTTCGTAAAACCGGGCTAAAGGAGCTGTGGCGAATCAACTGGCACCGGGAATGGAACCAGGACCTGAACAATACCGGCTTGCCGGCGTGGCCTGAATGGATGCAAAATTTTAAAGAATACTGATGTGACGATTGTCGCACTGTCCCCGGGACAGCATGAAAATCGGTTATTCTGAACGGATGCTGGTTTCGCATCAAAACGTGCAAAACTAACCTTCCCGGAAATTCCGAGCCCCAAAAAAGCTGCCCGGGAAAGCAAAAAAAATCCGACTTTTCACACCCCAAATGAGCCTTTTACACCCAGAATAAAAAAATTCTGAAAGTTTCCTTGACAAAAATGTTACGAATGTAACAATAGTATATATTACAATTGTAACATTTAATGGAGGCCGATATGGCAAAGACGCCGAGAATTTCAGAAGCCGAGTGGGAGGTCATGAAAGTCCTCTGGAAAACTTCGCCGAAGACGGCAAATGACATTGTGGAAGAGCTGAAGGGCAAGACTCACTGGAAGCGGGAGACTATCCGCACGCTAATCAACCGATTAGTGCAGAAAAAGGCTCTGGGTTTCGAGAAGAAGGGCCGGCAGTACCATTACTTCCCGAAGGTAACCGAAGTCGAAGGAATCAAAGCGGAGGCCGAGTCATTCGTAAAACGAATAGGTGGCGGCTCGATCGAACCGATGCTGGCGGCTTTTGTCGAGGAGAAGCGGCCCCGGCGGTGCTTTCCAGACCCGGCATAAAACATTTTCACTCCGTCTCCAGCCTTCTTCTTCCAAAGCGGGCTTAGTTGAATAGATGTACCGCTCTGTCCTGGCATTACGATATTCATAAAGGGCTGCGATACATGAATTATTGCCCTCCGAGCCGCTCGACGGCAGAGCATAAAAAAGCGGTTCGGCCGATGGATCAGAACGCTCTGCGGTCAGTCTGATTTGGCCTCCTTTATCGGCGTAGATGCCGATAAGATCGCCGTGGGCCCTTTCTGGCTCGACGGCGTAGAAAGGTATCGATTCGACTAAGTCCCATTTATTTGCCTTCTCCACGCCGTCTCGCAGCAGATAATTGCTTTGGCCCTTCTCGTCCCGTACTTGATAGACCGCCACCGGCATAGCCAGGCGAGGATCATCGAGATTCAGGCGATACATTATCTGGTTGTAATCGTAACGCGGCGTGGCGTTTTCGAGTGAGCCGGAGAATGTGAACGTGTACGTGCCCTCGAAGAAAATCACCCGGCCGCCTTCTTTGTCGAAAAACGGATGCTGCTTTGGATTATAGAAGGAATACTTCTTATGCGTAGCGATTTGTGCGGTATAGGCCCACGGGCCGACGGGCGTGTCGGCTTCGGCGTACCAGAGATCGCCCAGAAGGGAGCTATCGCCGAAATGCTGCACGAAAATAGAGATCCATCGCTGCCGGTAGTCGTTGAAATAAACGCTTCCGCCGTGAGGCGTGATTTTTTTGCCTGAGGTTACATCGTAGAGATGCGTGTCTTTCTTCTCTTCTTTTAGAGCTTCGATCAGCGTAGGCATTTGGGCTGCATCATTGCCAATCAACTCGCCGGTGCGGATCCAGCGACATGGTTCCTGTGGTTTTGGAGAGGTCAGGACTTCGTAACGGTTCGGGTCGAGGACGTGGTCCCACTCGGCTTTGACGCGCATGCGAACCGACAGGGGAAACTGGGTGGCAAAGTAATAGTACTGCTCGCCTTCGACATCCACGGCAAGAGCATGTCCCGAATCATGGTACGGCAGAAAATCCGGGTTCGAACGGACAATCGGTTCGAACGACTCAGTCTCGTCGTTGAAAACAACAAGCCCGCGTTCGAGCACCTCGCCGAGATTTTTCAGCCGGGCGAGTTTGGCGACCATTCGCTGCCGGCCATCATTGTCTTTTACTGTTAAAAGTCCATCCAGCCAGACCAGGCCTTTCTCTTTAAGAGGACAAACCGGCCTGCTGAAACCATCCGCGCCAACGTAGTATTCGAGATCGACACCGACAGAAGGATCCAGCCCGCCCTGCCCGGGCAGATCCGAAACCGCGCCGGACATCGCGAAGTGGCCGAGCGGATACGAGGGCCTTGCCGTGTCTCCCCACATCCAGAACAGTCGGCCGTGATAGATGCAGTTGTATACCGAATCCTGCCCCATGACCTGTCCGTTAAGAACCGGGTTTTTCAGCGGAACCGGACAGCCGGTGAGAATACTGTCACGGTAGATCCCCTGGCCCGTGATGCGATAAAGCCGCTCGGCAATGTTGATCCGGTCGATTTTGATTACCGCACCGCCCCCGGGCGTGGTTTTCAGCGTTGTTCCATTGTAGCCGAATCCGTCTTTTGGAAATTCATAGCCGTGACTTTCTACGAAGAAAAAGACCTCTCTATCCATCAGGCCCGGCTCGTAATACGCCACGATTCCGTTACTGTCCGTAAAATACCGAGTGTTATTGGTCGTCCGTAATTCGACTAAAGGCACCCCCCTGCCGGTTTGCCGGTCCACCACCCGAATCTTGAAATAGTTATTTGAGGAATCCTGCGCCGAAGGTGCCTCCAGCTCGGCGGCCGAAATCTGGCCGGGCAGAGCAAGAGCCGGGATAAATATCATTAAAACGGCTATCAGACGACTTTTGTTAATTGTCTCGATTTCTTTACTCATCGTAGTTGAAGAAATTGGAAAAGCCAACGGTCGGATTCGAACCGACGACCACTGGTTTACAAAACCAGAGCTCTACCACTGAGCTACGTTGGCGTCACTTTTATCGATATACGCGTATATCGACCTCAAAGGCTATATTATTTTACTTTTATCGGGAAATTATTGCAAGAAAATTAAAGCTAATTTGTGCTGCAATATAACTATGTTGATGACAAATCACTCAGCAGTATCGGCATGAAAGTCATACTTTCTGGTTGAGCTTGATCATATTTGATGCTATTTCCAGGACTCTTTCGCGGAGGGCTTTCGGCGCTAAGATCTGGACCTGATCGCCGTATCCGAGTATCCACCAGGTGATTTCACTTAGTCCGTCGACGCGAAATTCCACGATTGCCGAGCCGTCGCCGTTGGGTGTAACTTTTTGCGTGCTATGCCATTGTACTTCGGCGATATTGTTGGCTACTTTGGGCAGGAAATGCAGCTTTACATGATAGATCCGGCCTTCCGGCACCATTGACCAGGCCCTGCCGAGATATTCGGACACGTCAAAATCCTCGTCTCCAGGGAAGTATTCTTCTGTAGTTTTTAATTCTCTGATGCAGTTAAGCTCGAATGTCCGGACGTTGTTGTTCAGACTGGAGCTGCCCAGCACATGCCACTTCTGGTTATTGTAGAAAAGACGATAAGGACACAACTCAACGTTAATGACTGCACTTTCGAAAAACGGATAGTAACAGATGTTCACTTTGCGTTTCTTTGCGATAGCTTCCTGTAATTGTGTGAAGATCCTGTCAAATTGTGCATTCTGCCGGACCGATACCCTGTCATTAGCTCCGGTGGAGATATTACTAAGGGCTGCCTTGCAATATTTTTTGATCTTGTCGGGGAGATTGTTTTCGATTTTCAGGGCGGCCAGAAGTGCAGACCTTTTGAACGGCAACTGTACATGGTTGCATACTTTGTGGGCCAGCAGAAGCAAACTCATTGCTTCCTGTAGGTTCAGATCCGCCGACGGCAGGAAAAACTCAGGTTCTATGGTATAGCCGCCGGTCTTTATATCGTAATGATACGGCACGCCGATAGCCTGCAGCTCTTTCATATCGCGAAAGATTGTCCGCCGGCTCGTTCCAAATATCCTGGATAAATCACCGACGGTATAACTTTCGCCTGCCTGCAATGTTGTAAGAATCTCTATGACCCTGTTAATTCTGCTGCGTTTCACAACTGGTGCCCTGAATCAGTCGGGTTACTCACCGATTAATGAGTTTCCCAAGAAGAACAAATGCTTAGAGACCCGGTAAATTTTAAAATAACAGCCCCTTAAACCGTCTATTATTACAATTGATTATACACCGTTACAGCGATAACATCAAGAAATTACTTTGGCAGGATAACGAGCAAGTATGGAACTTCGGCGACGCAGGTAAAAAAGTATATTATATGGGGACGCACAATTAGTCAAAGAGTACTGTTCAAGAGCGGCCGATTTGATTATGATTTAATCCAGTGAAGTTGGCAGTGAGCCGTTCTGATTTGATATGTTAAATATCTTTTATTGTTTTATGAGGAGTTATCCAATGAAGCGGCAAAATACGATGAGTGATTCCAGGCTGTTATCGGTGTTTTTTCGTCCTGTAACCGGTTTTTGGGCTTTCCTTATCTTGTTCTTGATTTGCGGTGTTGGCCTCGCTGAGGACTGGGCGACTTACCGCTCTGATATAACGCGAAGCGGGATTACCTCCGAAACCGTTGGTCCGAATCTTTTTCTGCAATGGAAATATCTTCCTGCTCATAAGCCCAAACCGGCCTGGCCGATGCCCGCCGCAGAGATGCCGAGAATGCACAACGACAACGCGTATCACGTAGTGATAGCCGACGGCAGTGCCTATTTCGGTTCCAGCACGACAAATAAAATCTATTCAATCGATGTTGCTGCCGGTAAGATTCGCTGGACATTCTTTGCCGAAGGGCCGGTTCGTTTTACTCCAACTGTTTATAACGGCAAGGTTTATTTCGGTTCCGACGATGGTTATGTGTACTGTCTCGACGGCAAAGACGGCTCGCTCGTATGGAAGTACCACCCCGGCCCCAGCGACGAGAAAATCATTGGCAACGGCAGAATGATATCGCTCTGGCCGGTCAGAACCGGCGTGTTGGTTGACGATGGAATCGTATATTTTGCTGCTGGCGTTTTTCCGTACGAAGGATTGTACATTTGTGCGCTCAAGGCCGGCGATGGTTCGGTTCTCTGGAAAAACGATACGATCGGTGACCGGGCCCATGAGCTGGAGTTCGGCGGAATATCACCGCACGGTTACCCAATCGCATCTGAGGATGTCCTCTATATTCCTTCCGGCCGTTCGATGCCTGCCGGTTTCAATCGGCATACCGGGGAATTTCTATTCTATGCCTCACCGGGCGCCAAAAGAGGCGGCGCGTGGGCCCTGCTGGACAACGACAGACTCATCTCCGGCGTGGACTTCTCAGGTACACCTCACAAGGTCGCCTACGATGCCAAAACCGGAAGACGCCGGGGAGATGCCTTCGCGTGGTTCCCGGGAATTGACATGACCGTGACTCCTGAGTTTTCATACATCGTGACTTCAGAAGGCGTGTATGCGATCAACCGGGCGGTTTATGCTGAAGCCGTCAGTAATGCCGGAAGGCTCGCGAGAGACCGGCAAATATGGGAAAGCCAGCTTAATGAGTTTAAGACAAATTTAAGCTCCGCCGACCAGGCTGTCCGTAAAAAGCTTAACGAGCGAATCGAAGAATTTACCATGAAAATAGCCGAAGCCGCCCGGGAAGAAAGAAGATTGAAAGGCTCCAGCTTCCAGTGGCGCTACTCGGGAAAAGGGCTTTGTTCGGTAATACTCGCCGGCGATGTTGTTTATGCAGGCGGCGAAGGTATTGTAGTCGGTATTGACGCCAAAACTGGCAGGCAAGTATGGAAGAGCGATGTAAATGGCGCCGCCGTCGGCCTTGCCGCCTCAGGCGGTTCTCTTGTAGTAAGCAGTGACGAAGGACCAATTTACTGCTTCGGCGAAACCGAAGTTGCCGCGGCCAGAGAAATCAAGCCGTCAATAAATGCCAATCCCTACCCTGACGATTCGCTTAGCGAAACGTACGAGGCCGCCGTGGAACAAATTCTGGCCGATAGCGGCGTTAAGAAAGGTTATGCCCTTGTCCTGGATTGTGAGCAGGGGCGCCTTGCTTACGAATTGGCGAAAAGAACTGAGCTGAAAATCGTCGGCCTGGAAAACGATCCGGAGAAATTAGCTGCCGCCCGGGAAAATCTCGATGCCGCCGGCCTGTTGGGAAGCCGGATTGTGGTAGAGCCCTGGGATATGGAATCTCTGCCGGATTATTTCGCCAACCTGATCGTTTCCGATGGAATGATCCTGACGGGCGAATCCACAGGAAAAACCGAAGAAGGCCAGCGCATTCTTCGCCCCTGGGGAGGCACGGCGTGCCTGAGTTTTCATCGCGACGGGCAGGTGACATGGAGAAAATATGTTGGAGGCCCGCTGGAAGGCGCCGGCGCCTGGACGCAGCAGTATGGCGATCCTCAAAACACCGCCTGTTCGGGCGATGAGCTTGTCTACGGGCCGCTGGGAGTACTCTGGTTCGGAGAGCCCGGGCCGCAGGGAATGGTCGAGCGGCACGCATGCGCGCAAAGCCCCGTCTCGATGAACGGCCGGCTGTTCATGGAGGGTGAGGAGGTCATCACCGCCGCTGACGCCTTCAATGGCACGCTGCTGTGGACAAGGGATATTCCCGGGGCGGTTCGCGTCAAAGTCAAAGCCGACAGCGGTAATCTGGTTGTCACGCAGGACGGTCTGTATATAGCTGCTTACGATAAATGTTACAAGCTGGACCCGGAAACCGGTGCTACTATCCGTGAATACGAAGTTCCAGCCTCTTCCGATGGAAGCTCTCGCCGATGGGGCTATATATCAGTCGTCGGCAATATTCTCTACGGCTCGGCCGCCACGGCCATGAACGAAGATTACGGCGCTGTCGTCAAGCTTTTCGTGGAAAATGGAAAGTGGAAGAATATCGAGGATGTCCCCGAAAAGTACAAAAGCCAGTACGAGAATTCCAGGAAGTTGTATCCCGATACGATAGACTTGCGCAGAGCTGCCGAGAGGTCGGGCACTATGTATAGGTCGATGACATCTTTTGCCGGCGGCGGAGAGTTCCTGCAGAAAAACGCCGTCACCAATAATCTGATGGCATCTGACAAAGTATTCGCTATTAACACGGAGACAGGCGAGCTGCTCTGGCAGCGGGACGGTAAAAAGATCGCCAACATAACAATCACGCTCGGGGACGGCAAAATCTTCTACGCCGACAGCGGAATAGAAGACAGACAAAGAGACCAGGCCCTGCAGAGACGCCGAAGATTCATAGACAAGGGCGTGTATAAAGTCAGAGAAGGAATCCTTGAAGAGTTAAGGGAGAAGAAAGAGTTCCTGGCTCAGAAACTGAAAGAAGATCCATCATACAAACAGAAAGCACAGGTTCAATATCTCATCAGCTCCCTGCAGGCCGAATTGTTCCGGGAGGAGCATCCCGAAGGGACACTGACGTACGATGACGCCGATGTGAGGATTGTTGTTGCGCTGGACGCTGAAACCGGCGAAGAATTGTGGAGACGCCCCGTCGATTTGACCGGCTGCTGCGGCGATAAAATGGGAGCCGCCTACAGCAGCGGTTTGCTCCTGTTCTTCGGCAACCACGGCAATCATGATGCGTGGAGATTCAGCCAGGGCGGCCTCAAATGGCGACGCATCACAACACTTTCGGCCGAGGACGGCAGGATGACCTGGTCACGAGCGTTGAACTACCGCACCCGCCCGGTCATCGTCGCCGATCAAATAATCCTGGAGCCGCAGGCCTGCGATCTTCAAACGGGCGAGACTATCATGCGGGACCATCCTATCACCGGCAAGCAAGTTCCCTGGGAGTTCTTACGGCCCGGCCATACATGCGGCACCACCGCCGCCTCGGCAAAAGGCCTATTCTACCGCTCGGCCTGCACGGCGTTTTACGACTTGGAGCAGGACAACGGAGTCACCATCTTCGGCGCCTACCGCCCGGGCTGTGCCATCAGTATGATACCGGCCGGCGGTGTGCTGCTTAGCCAGGAGGCTGCGGCCGGCTGCACTTGCTCGTACCCCGTGCGTTGCTCGATGGCGATGATACGCAAGCCGCGCAGGGCTCAGCCCTGGACGGTCTATGTCACCCCCGGCGAGCTTACACCTGTAAAGCGTTTCACTGTAAATTTCGGCGCGCCCGCGGACCGGAAGGATAATGAAGGAACCGTCTGGTTCAGCTATCCCAATCCTGAGACCGGTTCGTACAACCACTTCCCAAATTACGGCGTGAAGTTCGATCTGCGTGCCAAAACATTGCCCGGAATGGGTTATTTCTGCCGCGACTTCAAAGATGTTGACATAGCCGGTACTGACAAGCCCTGGCTGTTCACATCCGGCTGCCGGGGACTGCTGCGCTGCGAAGTGCCGCTGACAGATAATGCCGCCGGAGAACAATCCGCCGTGTACACCGTTCGTCTCGGCTTTAACGCCCTTCCGGAAGACCGCGAGGGCCGGCGGGTATTCGACATCAAGCTCCAGGACAAAATCGTGCTGGAAAGCTTCGATATCTTAAAGGCCGCCGGTAGATCGAACAGGGCCGTGGTAAAAGAATTCAAAGGCATCGAGGCCGGAAGTGCTATGGTCCTTGAGCTGCTTGCCAAGTCAGCCAATCCGAATCCGGACCAGGCCCCGATCATCAACTTCATCGATGTCGTCAGAGAAGGTTCGAGGCAGGTTGCCGGAATTCCAGCAGGCGGCGCGCAATAGCACTTAAGATATATCATTCTATATCCGGGCGGTTTTGAGGGGATTGCTCGAATACCGGTAGCCAAACCTCTACAAAAAGGCTTGGCATTGAAGGGGCAATCCGGGTACTATTTCGATAGAATGTCCGGCTGTGTAGCTGAGGAGAGATTCTCATAGAAATCTAAGTTACAGAAGAGGTTTGACTTATGTATCGAATTTTACTGGTTATTTTAATTGGATGTTTTCTTTTGACCTCCAATACCCCTGCTGAGGCTAATTGGCCGCAGTTTCGTGGCGCGAGCGCCGGCGTCGTCGAGGACGGTATCTTGCCGACGACGTGGAGCACTACCGAAAATGTTGACTGGACGCTCGATATTCCCGGCCGTGCCTGGTCCTCGCCCATCGTCTGGGGCAATAGGGTATTTGTTACCTCGGCTGTCGGTGGAGTCGACGCCGAAAAGCCTAAGAAAGGCCTTTACTTTGGAGGCAACCGGGACAAGCCCTCCGACAAGACTCACCGGTGGATGGTTTATTGCATCGACTTCGACAGCGGCAAGATCCTCTGGGAGAAACTTGCCCGCCAGGACGTGCCAAAACATTCCCTGCACATCAAGAATACATATGCCTCCGAAACACCGGTCACTGATGGTCAGCGCTTATATGCCTATTTTGGGAATTATGGGCTGTTTTGTTACGACCTGGACGGCAAGGAATTATGGTCGAAACAATTCGGAAGCTTCAAAACCCGATATAACTGGGGAACCGCCGCTTCTCCGGTGCTGTACAAAGACCGGCTCTATATAGTAAACGACAATGATGAACAGTCCTTTCTCATTGCCCTGGATAAAAAAACAGGTAAGCAGATATGGCGTGTCGACCGCGATGAAAAAAGCAACTGGTCTACCCCTTACATCTGGGAGCACAAGCAGGGTACTGAATTGATAACATGCGGAACGGGCAAGGTCAGGTCGTACGACCTTGATGGCAAATTGCTCTGGGAGCTGGGTGGCATGTCGGCGATTGCCATCCCCACTCCGTTTGCCGAGCACGGCCTGCTCTATATCACCTCGGGCTATGTCGGTGATAAGAAGCGTCCGTTATTTGCGATTCGGCCGGGTGCTCAGGGCGATATCACACTCAAGGACGACCAGAACAGCAATCAATACATAGCATGGTGCCAAAAGCAGGGCGGCCCGTATAATCCTACGCCTATAGTCTATGGAGATTACCTTTATGTTCTCTTAGACAGAGGTATGCTGAGTTGTTACGACGCTCGGACGGGCAGTGAAATTTACAACAAAAAGCGAATTGCCGCCGGAGCGAACGCATTTACATCCTCGCCCTGGGCCAATGACGGCAAGATATTCTGCCTCAGTGAGGACGGCGACGCTTTCGTTATTCAGGCCGGCACAGAATTCAAAGTGCTCGCAAGCAGCAAACTGGACGAAATGTGCATGGCTACGCCGGCAGCCGTTCGGGGCAGCTTGATTATTCGTACTATTTCGAAGCTGTATCGGATTCGGCGGCCAATTTGAAACGAAAACTCGCTACATTTCACTGGATGCATTTGTTCGTGCTTGCGTCAGTTCATTTCTTTATCGATGTATTCGCGAGTATGCTGCCTGCCATCCTTCCGGCGATCCGGGCCGAATTTTCGTTGAGCCTGTCTATGGGCGGGATTGTCATGGCCGTGATGTATTTAACGTGCAATGGCGTTCAGCCGCTAATCGGCCATTTGCGCGCCAACAAGCGCAAGCCGCTGTTTCTGCATATCGGATTGATTTTGGGCTCGGTCATATGCCTGCTCGGTGCCCTGCCAAGAGGGAGCGGCGCCTTTGGAGGCATGATTTTACTGGCCGTCGTCAGCGGTTTCGGAATTGCCATAGTGCACCCGGAGGGGCTGCGAGGAGTCCACCGGCTCAGGTCTATCCCGCCGGCTGTGAGTACGGCCGTTTTTATGGCGGGCGGTTTTCTTGGATACGCAGCCGGCGGAGTGATATCGGCCTTTCTTGTCTCGCGTTTCGGATTGCAGGGTTTGTATCCTCTGATGTTCTGTCCCATTATCGGTATTGCCCTGGTTTTATTATTGAGAGTCCGGCTGGCAGTTGAGCGGACTGTGTACAATAAAACTAAGGCCCCGCAAGCTGAAAGCTGGCTGCCTTTCTGGTTCATCCTGGTAATGGCGATACCGGCTGCTGTCTCGACAACCATTATCGCATCCCTGCTGCCGACGGTACTTAACGAGCTTGGCTTCGGGCTGACATTTGGCGGCCTGTCCGCGACGATGTTTGGCCTCGGAGGAGCCGTCGGCTCGTTTGTCTGGGCGCATGTCGCCCATAAGAAGGGAGAGTTGAAATGCTCGGTTGCGGCACTATTTTTCGTGATTCCATTCCTGGTATTGTACCTGGTTTTCATCAATAGCAGGATAGCAATCTGGCTGCTGTTTGGCGCCGGATTCGGGGCAATTTCAGCTTACATATTGATGATTACCTTATCGAGACAGGCCGCGGGATTAACCCTCGGACAGCGAATGGGATTTATGGTTGGGGGCACCTGGGCGATAGCTTATATCGTTTTTATACCCCTGTTGCGGGTCGCCGAAAGTTTTGGCTCGGATGTCATCTTAAAATTCTCACCCATCGGTTATGTGCTCTCAGGCGCATTTGGGCTTTATGTTATACTCAAAGCGCGGAAACCGGCCCTGACGAAATCACCCTGCTAATTTCCTGCAACAAGAGATTGAAAAATCCGTTTCGAGTCAATACCGGGCGAAATGCGCGCCGTTCCATTCTTTTTTTAGAAACTTTTACACAAATCACGTTTTGGGTGGTTAATATTAAATGGAAACTGAACATGTTCAAGTTTTGTAGAAAATTGGAGCGTTAAGAATGAAGCAAAGCGAGCGATTGGAGATCTTTGAAAAGGTAAGAGCCAGGTATTCGGTTTTTCTGCTGTCGGTTCTTTGGAAACTGACTGGCGACAGAGAGTTATTCACCGAGGCGATGCAATATACGCTGATGGGGATGTGGAAGCACATCGAGAAGCTCAACGGCGGAAAAGCGGGAGCCTATATCTACAGGATCGCACTGACGGCCAACTCCAGGGCCTGGCGAAACAGAATCGGCAGAAACGGCGATTTCACCCGAAGCCGAATCGACATCGACGCAGACCCAGGTGAGAAGACCGGCCGGGTCGAGTTGACGGCAAAAGTAAGAAAAGCAATAAGCCGGCTTCCCGACAAGCAGGGCAGGGCAATAGTAATGCGATACCTGGAGCAACACGATTACGAAACCATTTCTGAAAAGTTGTGTTGCACAAAAGCTTCTGCAAGGTCACACGTATCGAAGGCACTTGCGGTATTGAAAGACAAATTAGTAACTTTAGCTTAAACGGGAGCAAGAAAATGAATAACGAAAATATCAAAGAAATCCTGAAGAATATCGGCACCGGGGAGATACCGGCCGACGTGCACAAAATCGCTCAGGAAACCTCCAATAATTTCAGCAGTTCTTTAAAGCAAGCAAAACAACCGAAACAACATATTTTATTGGAGCAAATCATGAAAAGTAGAATAACAAAATTAGCCGCTGCGGCGGTGATAATAGTAGCCGTTGTGCTGTCAATAAGTGTTTTTGATAAATCAATCGGCACGGCATACGCGATTGAACAGACTATTGAGGCTAACCGTGGTTTATGGTTCATCCATCTCAAATGTGAACCATCTACCCATGGACACGTTGATGAAATTTGGGCTCAATTCGACGACAATAGGCAACTCACAAATTTACGTATGAATTTCTTAGACACGGTGGATGGCCCCAAAGATGTGGTTTGGAAGGAAGGAAAAGCCGAAGTCTGGTTTAAGGCAAATAAAGGAATAGCAGTACTCAAAGAGAAGAATATACTCGCTCAATTGAAAATGTCATATAAAAGCTTTGACCCAAAGTTAATAGGTGAGCAACTTTATTACGTTCAAGCTGATGAAAAAAAGCAGATTGAAATACAGGAATCTCGATCTAAGGACGAATCGATTACTATAACCTGGACTCGGAACGGCTTTCGGACGGTATACAAGGTGGATCCCGAAACCAAGCTCTTGCAACAATTTGAAAAGTATGAGCTAAAGGATGGAGAATATAAGTTTTTGGGGCGTACCAGGTACCTTGATTACAATCAACCTTTTGATCCCGAAATTTTCGTTTTGAATCCTCCAGCAGAAGTAATGCGTGCAGATCAGACAACTCAGGAAGTTGGCATGGCAAAGGGAGATTTAAGTGAAGAGGAGATTGCTGTGGAAATGACCCGTCAATTCCTTGAGGCCCTGATTGACCAGGACTATACCAAGGTAGGCAAACTCATCGCAAACATACCAGCGGAATGGGTAAAACAGCAACCTTTTGGGAAAACAAAGTATATCCGCATTGTTTCCATCGGTAAGCCTGTACCATATACAAAGACTGGCAGCCTTCGCGTACCTTGCAAAGTAGAAATCGAAAAGGATGGCAAGATAACCGTCCAATCTATTGCACCATGCATCCGACAAGTATATGGTCAACCGGAACGTAGGCAGATCATTGACGTATTGTGAAAACGCCGTCTAATTGTCTCATCAACAATTTGTTATAAGAAGGCCGGGCATGTTTAGCTCGGCCTTTCTTATGTGCTTTCGAGGCAGATATGCGATTTGGTGCTCATAAGGGAATATAGCATAAAATTTCTATTTTCCTTATACTAAAACAGTCCGCTGAGTTGTTTTATAAGCGACAATCGATTGTTCTGAATTCAGGAAAGTAACTTTTCAATGCTGGAAGATAAGCTGCTTATATGGAAGTTCAATCGCGGTAATCGCGAGGCCTTGCGGAGCATCTATGAAAAGTACAAAAACGATCTGGTAACGTTGTCTGCTGCTCTCTTAAATGATGTAAGTTCCGCCGAGGATGTTGTGCACGATGTGTTTGTGGGCTTTATCGAGTCTTCCCGGAAGTTCCGGCTGACCGGAAGCCTGAAAGGTTATTTGGCAACGTGCGTTGCTAATAATGCCCGGAACAGAAACAAGGCCGGGCGAAGACATCAGAATGCCGAAGCGGGTGCGGTTACGCCGGATGCAAACCGGCCGGATGCCGCCGCGATGTTCGGCGAAAAATTGAGCAGGTTGAGCTGGGCCCTCGGGCAGCTTCCGTATGAGCAGCGGGAAGTTTTGCTCCTTCATTCGTACAGCGGGATGAAATTCAAGGCGATCGCCAAACAGCAGAATGTTTCAATCAATACCGTGCAGGGTAGATACCGGTACGCGACGGATAAGCTGCGGTCAATGTTAAATGGTGAGGTGGAAAAATGAGACCGGCAGAAAATATAAATGAGTTGATTAAAAAATTACAATTGAAAGCCAGCACCGATTTAGACAAAAGAGTTCACCAAGATATTTCCAAAGCGCTGGCCGAACCAGATAAAACAAAATCGGCTTTCACACAGCCGAATATAGGGAGAACAATCATGAAAAGTCCAATTACAAAACTAGCCGCTGCGGCGGTGATAGTTATCGCAGTGCTTATTAGCATCAATCAGTTTGGTAGTTTAGACGTAAGTGTTGTATGGGGTGAAGTTATCAAAAAGGTGGAAGCCAGCCGGGGATTAATCTTCCGATGTACGGATCTCAGTCCGTCCAGTGGAGATGACTATTCAATCGCGCACACCTCGCCGACGCACTGCCGAAAGGAATTCTATAAAGACGGGCAGGTTATCCGGACCTGCTACGTTGACTTCACAGCCTCCGACACAGCTACTCTTATAGACGTCTTTCACATACACAAACTCTGTGTGACTACCACATATAAGAAAAGTGAGGATGGACTTTTCCTTGAGTGGCGCGATGACTGGACGAATCCCAGATTCTTATTACTGGCGATCCTGTCTGCTGAGCATAGTAAACTTGGACAGAAAACCATCGAGGGAGTATTATGCGAAGGTATCGAGACTACCGATCCAGCTTGTTTTGGTCCCTTGCCGGAACAGGTCAACAATCTTCAAGCGGAATTCCGATTGTGGGTCAGCATCGAAACAGGGTATCCCGTTCAGTATGAAAGTAAAATGAGTGGCGAGCATGAAGGTGAGGTATGGGAATCACATAGCATAACAGACCAGTTCCAGTGGAACGTGGAGCTGGATCCGGGCATCTTCGAGCCGAACATCCCACCGGACTACGAGAGGATCGAAAGGCCGGGGATCGTAGCGCCATAGCAGACAAACCCAAACGCAATATAATCCAAAAGGCCGGGCCGGTTGCAAGCTCGGCCTTTTTTATGCGCTGATGGGACAAAAAATCTCATAAATAATTCATTTTCTTATGTCCAAATCCACAAGTCAATCGTGATATAATATAGTGAACAACGATCGTTGTAATAGTAATAACGGTACTGGCGGATGATAGAAGACGAACTGCTAAAATGGAAATTCAAGGTCGGCAGTAAAGATGCGCTGCAACGCATCTACGAAAAATACCGCAACTACCTGCTGACACTGGCGATGGCGCTTGTAAATGACGCCGGTCTGGCAGAGGACATTGTGCATGATGTCTTCGTTACGTTCGTCCAATCAAGCGACACGTTCAAGCTCTGCGGAAGCCTTAAAAGCTACCTGTCAACTTGTACTCTTAACCGCTGCCGAGACCAGATCAGGGCACGCAAACGCCAGCCGCTCAGCCTGGATGAAGATACACCCATGCAGTCGGACTTCGATCCGCCGGATAAACGCATGATATCCGACGAACAGTCGCGGCAGGTTGCCGGCGCCATGGCGCAACTTCCATACGAGCAGCGGGAAGTAATTGCCCTGCATTTGAATGCTGCAATGAAGCTCAGGCACATTGCCGGACTGCAGAACGTTTCAGTCAGCACCATCAAAGGAAGATACCGGTACGGCCTGCAGAAACTGCGGTCGGCTCTGAATGGGAGACTGTAAATGAAACCTGCAGACGAAATAGAAAACGTTGTTAAGAAAATGTCCTTCAAGGCAGGCCCCGAAATGGACAAAGACCTCTGGGCCGAGACCTCAAAGGCACGAAATGAGTTTCACAAAACAATATTGGCTCCAAGCCAACACAATATATGGAGAACAATCATGAAAAGTCCAATTACAAAACTTGCTACCGCCGCGGTTGTTATTATCGCGTGTTTGATCGGTCTATCTCTCTGGAGGACCACCGGGTCAGGGATTGCCCTGGCGGACGTGCTGGCCCGCATTGAACAGGTTAAGGCCTTCAGGTGCCAATTGAGTGAGAAGATGACCGGCGAGGATAGTTCAGAAACACGCAGCACCATTTTGATATCACAAGAATATGGCTGGAAAACTAACTATGAAGAACTCGACCCCAATGGCGGGGAGAGCACGTTCGAAGAATGGTATAGGCTCCCAGATAAGAAGACCTTGATTACCATCTTGCATAAGCAGAAGAAGTACAAGCGCACAGAATGGGACGATCGTTGGTGGGAACTGTGGCAGAAAGGCGATCCGCGCACGTTGCTCAAAAAAATCGTGGCATGCAAACACGAGAGTCTGGGCAGATCAACCATCGATGGCATTGAGGTCGAAGGGTTTCAAACCACCGACCCCAATTGGCTAAGTAGGATAGATAATAGAAAAGCCAAAGTTGAGGTCGATGTCAAGATGTGGGCAGATGTGAAGACACGGCTGCCTGTGCGATACGATGTCACAACTGCTTACTTTGACCAGATTGGAGACAAGATTATCGAGAACGACCACTGGTTGATGCACGATTTCCAGTGGGATGTCCCCGTTGATGCGGCCGAATTTGAGCCGGTCATACCAGATGACTATACCGGTACAGTGATCAAGTATCCCGCTCACATCACGGAGGAGACCGCCATCGAGGGTCTAAAGCTATGTGTCGAGTTGTTCGGCAATTATGCAGATCCAGAGAGGTTCAGAAATTTCTTCACAGCTCTACTGTCAGAATTGGAAAAGAGTGAAACCCCCGCAGCCATGCGATTAAAGGAAGAGATAAAAGGGCTTACGGAAGACGAGATAGGCAACAAACTTGTGGATTTCCTGATGCCCATACGGGGGCTCGCTAGGTTCTACATTGAGATCCAGTGGTGGGACAATAAGGACCCCGCATACTACGGAGAGACCGTTACCCCCAAAGACGCGGATAAGGTCCTGATGCGATGGAAGGTCTCAGATAACGAATACCGTGTCATATATGGCGATTTGCACGCAGAAACCGTTACCCCGGAGAAGCTGGCGGAGCTTGAAGCGGACTTACCCAAATAACTTTGCCGATATGTGAAATTGTAAGCAAGGCCGGGCATTGTATCTCGGCCTTTCTTATGCGCTTTTAAGGGAAAAACCAGGAAAAATATTTTTGTCTTATGTAAAAACATACCCTTCATACGTTATTGTATATAGACGATCGTTAGTTTGAAAATATTTAGGCTGGTAACAGATGCTTCAAGACAAGCTGCTTGTGATAAAATGCCGCTGCGGTAGTAAAGATGCGATGTGCCGGATTTACGGCAAGTACAAGGACTTTCTGCTTACGCTTGCTAAAAGTCTTGTCGGCCAGCAGGAAACCGCCGAAGATATCGTTCATGATGTATTTGTGAATTTCGCCCGCTCAATCGAAAAGTTCAGACTTACAGGCAGTCTTAAAGGTTATCTTGCTACATGTGTCAGTAATCTTGCAAGAGACAGGATTCGTTCGAGAACAAGACAGGCGGCAATCGTTGAATCGATGAGTGCCAATGATTGTGGCTCAGAAAATCCGGGACAAAGCCTGATAGAAGCAGAGGAAATACTCCGGCTTCGCAAAGCTCTTGAGCAGATTCCTTATGAGCAGCGGGAGGTTATTCTCCTGCATATACAAGGCGGCTTGAAATTCAGAGAAATCGCGGATTCGCAGCGCCAGCCGCTCGGTACGATTCACGGCCGATATCGTTATGGAATAGACAAACTGCGGTCATTACTAAATAGCGACCCGCTGCACCGACTTGCTTCGGGAAACGCAGGGGCAGGAGTGGAAAAATGAGACCGACAGAAGATATAAAAAACCTGATTAAAAAAATGGAAGATAGAACCAGCGCCGAAATGGACAAGCGCGTACTTGATGATGTATTGCACACGCTGGAAGATTCCCAAAAAACACAAACTCCTAAAAGGAGATTCATTATGAAAAGTCCAATCACAAAGTTAGCCGCCGCGGCGGTGATAATAATCGCGTGTTTGATCGGTGTATCTCTCTGGAGGACCACCGGCTCAGGTATTGCCCTGGCGGACGTGATGGCCCACATTGAACAGGTTAAGGCCTTCAGGTTCCAATTCAGTGGGAAGATGACCGGCGAGGATCCTAACAAGCCTTACAGTTCAGAAACTCGCGTCACCATGTTGATATCACAAGAATATGGCAGGAAAAGTAAACATGAACAACTCGACCCCAATGGCGGATGGAGCAAGTTCAAGTTCGAGGAAGTCTATACTTTCCCAGAAAAGAAGACCAAGATTCGTATCATCCCCAAGCAGAAGAAGTACTGGCGCATAGAAGAAGACGATGTTTTCGCTGAACTTATGTGGCAGCAGAACGATCCGAGCACGTTCATCAAAAAAACCCTGGAATGCAAATACGAGAGCATGGGCAGAGCAACCATGGACGGCATTGAGGTCGAAGGGTTTCAAACCACCGACCCCAACTTCTTTTACTTTGGAGCTGGAAAGAACTGGCAAAGCGATGTCAAGGTATGGGTGGATGTGAAGACACGGTTGCCTGTGCGAGGCGATGCCACATTTGCTTACTTTGACCAGATGGGAGACAAGAAGTATAGCGTGCATCTGGTGATGCACGATTTCCAGTGGGATGTCCCCGTTGATGCGGCCGAATTTGAGCCGGTCATACCAGATGACTATACAGGTACAGTGATCAAGTATCCCGCCCACATCACTGAGGAGACCGTCATCCAGGGTCTAAAGCTACTTGTCGAGTTGCTCGGCAAGTATCCAGAGAATATCAACGATGTCGATGAAACAGTTCTATGGTTAGCAGAAAAGAGTGAAACCACAGCCGCCATGCGATTAAAGGAAGAGTTAAAAGGGCTTACGGACGACGAGATAAACAACAAACTTGTGGATTTCCTGATGCCCATACGGGGGCTCGGTAGGTTATATAATGGGCTCCGGTGGGACAATAAAGACCCCGCATACTACGGAAAGACCGTTACCCCGAAAGACACGGATAAGGTCCTGCTGCGCTGGAAGGTCTCCGATAACGAATACCGAGTCATATATGGCGATTTGCACGCGGAAACCGTTACCCCGGAGAAACTGGCGGAACTTGAAAAGGCCTTGCCAAAGTAGCAATCCTATCTCCGAATTATCCAAAGGGCCGAGCTATTAGACTCGGCCTTTTTTATGCGTTTTTTTGGTCAGAACTGCTTTTTGCACAAAGAATAAATTCCGGCAAAAAAATTCGGTTTCTTTAGACCCGGAAGGGCGCTGAAATTGTTATATTAGTGACAAACGTTTGTAACCGAATCAATTAGGCGGGCCTAATGGAAGACAAGCTGCTTGTTATAAGATGTAAACGCGGGAGCGCAGAGGCTCTCGGGCGGATCTATGAAAAGTACAAAACCGATATGCTCGTTCTGGCGATGGCCCTGTTGAACGATAAAAGTGCGGCCGAAGATGTTATGCACGATGTTTTTCTGTCTTTCGTGATGAATCGAAAAGTTCGGCTTAACCGGCAGCCTCAAGGGCTATTTACTGACATGCCTGGCCAATCGCGCACGGAACTTCAACAAGGCAAAACATCGTCAAAGCGTGGAGCCGGATCCGGCGGAGCCTGTTAGTCCCGCTTCGGATGAGCCGCCGCGGGCGATTATGTGCAACGAGCAATTGCAGCAATTGGGTGACGCGATGGCTGAACTGCCATACGATCAACGAGAGGTAATCATGCTGCATTTTCAGGCCGGGATGACGTTCGGGACAATCGGCAAGTCTCTCGGTATTTCGGCCAACACGGCCAAGAGCCGGTATCGGTACGGGCTCGACAAGCTGCGGTCAATTTTCGCTAACGAGGCAAAAAATGAAACCTGAAGATAAAATTAAAGAGCTGGTAAATAAATCGGATGCTAAAACATCCGCCGAGTTTGATAATAGAATCCTTGCCGGAGCTTCGGAGCATCTGGAAAAACTAAGAGAAAAAAACCTGGCCGCCGGGGGAGGCGGTATCAGGAGAATAATTATAAAAAGTCCGATTGCCAAACTTGTCGCCGCGGCGGTAATCGTTATTGCGGCGTTTATCGGCATACATCAAATAACTGCCCCGGGCATTGCTTGGGCGGATGTCGCAGAGCGATTCCGGTCGGTTCCTTTTTTCAGCGTTGCCATATATACCAAGGAAGATGCCATTTCCGAACCGCAGCAGATGGAGTTGTGGATGAGCGGGACGGGAAAGACCCGCTTGCGCATCGGAACCCATGTCATCTTTGGCAGTGGCGGCGAAATCGACCAGGCTTTCGATATCAAGACGCGAGCTCGGATTGAGGCTGACGAAAAGGCCATCATGTTCCTTAAAAAAATCGGCGAAGCGGAAGAGTTCTCGCTCGATTCTATAATTCGAGTTATGTTTGGCGGCACGATGCAGGAGGTGACTCCCCTGATCAATCCGGATGCTGTCATCTCACAGGACGTGGTTGTCTTCGATGTTGAAATACCGGGATCGACCGAATGGGTACGCATCTGGGCATTACGGGAGAGCCGTCTTCCCGTGCGTATCAAGGTCTGGAGTCCGCAAGATGGTTATTCCACCGATGCTATCTTCGAGTATTCCAGGCAGCAAGCCGATGAATTCTTCGATCCGAATGCCTTCGAGAACCTTTTGAGTACGAATCGGGGCAGCAGCCGCGTGAATCTGGCATACGCATTCCTCAAAGATCCGGGCGGCAAAAGAATCACTCCCGAGGACATGTTCGCCCGGTCGGGTTTTCACATGCCGGAAGTGAAACACGTTGGCATCACACCCGAAGGCGCCGTCTGGATCATCGCAAACAAAGGACGCAATCGAATGCCGAATGGCCGTAATTTCTACGGTTTCACCCGTATCCGGGATGATCTCGGTCGCGAGTATGAAACTGTCCGCAACGCTCATCGTACGGCCACGGATCAAAGCAGGGAGGTCTTTGTGCCGAAGGACTATCCGTTTGACCGGCGTGTGCCGGGCAAAATCACCTTGATCTGCGAAGCAGATGACTACCGGCCGGACACCAACGATGAACTCATTGGAACGGTTAACCTGACCGAATGGAAACAAAACACTCCCTGCCCCGATATCTTTGGCCCGGACTATGCAGACACCCTGAGTCTGAAAATATCTCTGGCCCATAAGCTCATTAGAGATGAAAACGCCGACAGGCGGAATCGCCTCCTGCAGACAATCCCCATGTGGACGGAAAACCCCGGGAATATGCGCCTCCTGAACTTCTGGACGAGTACATTCTATTTAAAAAAGGATTATGCGGAAGTCATCAGGATTGGCCGAACGACTCGCCTGCTTATGCTCGAAAGACCACACGAGATAGACAGGTATAGTTTCAGAAATTACCTGATCGCTTTGGGCATTACCGGCCAGATCGACGAAGCCGCGCAAATTTTCAAGCGCATCGACGCAATTGACGAGATGTCACCTAAGAAATCGAATGAAGAGATTTATAATCAATTCGTATACTTTACGGCCCAGTCCCTGGCCTCCACAGCAGAACTAACACCCGACCAGATCAGCAAAATCCTCGGCTTCGATATCTCCCAGCGAAAAGAGTATGAATCCATCCTGCAAAGAGCAAATCAAACTGCCACCAATCGAAAGCACCGCCTGGCCGCCGAGAAGCGACTCAAAGAAATCTCCGACTATTATCTGACACACCCGCTGCCCGACAGGATGCAACTGCTTGAAAGGTCCGGCAATGAAGCTACACATCTCGCAGGTGCATCAAATACACTGCCTGATCATGAGGGATACATGGTCCTGCCGATCAATTACCCGCTCAGCGCCATGGTTTCCAGCCTCAATTTTTTCGATGATATCCATCCGTATGATCTTTTTCCAGTTCGTATCGAAGACGATGCCGCCGAACGTGAGCTGTTTGCCGATCTGGTCTGCAAGGATGGCATTACTCCACAAGAACGAGCCGAGTTCGTCCTCAACCTCTACGGCATGGAGCTGATCGTCGAAGATGGAGAATCCAGGCAGGTTCTTGTGGCCAAATACAACGGCCGGAAACTCAAAGCCCCTCAGCAGGTCAAAGCCCCTTTACAATATGACGGCAACAAAAAGTCAAAATTGGGAATGACCTCCGCTACGGCAATGGCGGGCTTTCCAATTAGGAGCCTGCTGGATGGTTTAGTCTTCGAACAAAACAGGGACATCAAGGATAGCAGTAAAAAACTGGTCATCTTCAATGAAACCGGAATCGAAGGAAACGTCAGTTCGGAGAGAGCATTCTGGCCCGGCGACGAAGGACTCAAGCTCGCCAAAGATTGGTTCAAAGAGCATTTCGGCGTAACCTTCATCGAAGAAACGCGAACCATGAAAACTTATGTGATACGGACACGCAATAAAGGATAACCGAAATGAGATTTGGATATAACGGCTTCAGGAAACGAAGGTTCGGCTTTACACTTATAGAATTGCTTGTTGTTATCTCGATAATCGCGGTCTTAATGTCGATATTGCTGCCCAGCCTGCGGCGGGTCAAGGAACAGGCACGCCGGACTGTTTGTCAGAATAACCTGCATCAGGGAAGTACGGTGGTGTTTATGTACGCCGGAGATTTCGACGAATATCTGCCGGAAGGCAACGTTGTCGATAAATCCGCCCCGGGCTATAACAAGAGCTGGGACAGCGCGGACCTCCTGACCCTGTTTAATTTTGAAACGATGATACAGCTCGGTGAGTACGGCCTTACCGATGAGCATGCGACGTGCGAGACTGCGCGAAAGCATTTCGAATCCACGGACGGCTGGCTCAGCCCTCTGACTCCTACTCACGGGTATGTAGATACCGCTTATGTCGGCTGGATTTACTGGGGCAACAGAGGCGACTGGATGGATCCGGACACGGGCAAGAGGTACGTGACCGCCAAGAAAACCACCGATCGGCCGACTTCGAGAACGCTTGCGACATGTTTTTGTTACAACAGATATGGAGCAGTCGGCAGCGGCGGTAACTGGCCGGTATGGTATAGTTCGCATATCCGAGGCAATTTCGAACAGGGCGTCGGCAGGCCTATGGCCCCGCAGCCCGATGGCTTGGTGGTCGGATACCTCGACGGGTCAGTGAATTTTACCAAGTGGAAGAATTTGAAAGCCAGTAATCACGAAGGAGAATATTTGGTATATTACGATCAAGACAGTTGAAAATGAGGGCCATTTCAAGATAATATAAGGCAATAGATACAACGTTGATTAGTTGAGGGTATCTGACTTTAGAATACAGGCATTGATGCCTGACAGTTGAAATTGTGCTGCACATTCGTTTTGCAGCAGCAGAATCGTAACGAATGAAAGGAGAAGAAAATGAGTATGAGAAGCATATCTTTGGTAATTGTGGTGCTTTTGGCCATCTTTGCGGTCCCTGCGGTGGCACAGGAGAAGCTCGGGGATTTTGTCGCCGAGTACGGCTATGACTGGATGATCGGCAATTGGTCGGCTTCCAGGGACGATGGCGGGCAGGTCGAACTTGAATATAAATGGATACTGGACAAGTGCACGATGTGCGTAGACGTCAAGATTGGCGATTTCAAGTATCATGGCTTGGTCATGCTTGTGCCGTCCCGCGAAGAGATCATCCAGATCGGGGCCGACAACATGGGCGGCACGTGGAATGGCTCCTGGACCGAGGACTACGATGGCGCGGTCAACAGGAATCAGCGCCTCGATCCCGATGGAACCACACGGACTATAGACCATGTTTATATAAAGGTCGACAATAACAGCTTCAAGGTCAAAGAGTTTCCCGTCGAGTCGGGCTACCGCAGCTCCCAGGCCAGTGGCGAGACTACGTTCAAACGCCAGAAAGCAGCCACGGCACAGAAGTCCGTGACCGGCTCTGAGCTTGAAGGGACCTGGGTCGGGACAGATGCCGGGGGATATGACGAATGGACTTTCGTTATCTCATCGGGCAAAGTAGAGGTAAAAGGTCCGGAGTCCGCGTACTACTCGGGCGTAATGACGCTAAACGACAAAACGAATCCGAAACAGGCTGAGTTTAAAATTGATAAGTGTTCGCTGCCGGAATACGTTGGTGAAACCGCGCTTAGTATTTATAAGCTGGAGGGAAAGAAACTTACCCTGGCTGCGAGCGAGCCGGGCTCTTTATACCGCCCCGCTTTCTTTGACTCTACCGGCGGAGTAATGCTTTTATCCTTAACCAAACGGTAAGATAATTGTATATATCACACGCCGGGCCGGATTGATCGCCCGGCGTGTGTTTATTTATATCGGCGGGCTTCGCCTTTGTCGGACTTGCCGCCGTGGCGGGGTATTCATTCGTTTTTGTCGTTATCGACAATGGTGATCTCACCGTCGATGTTCTCGGTTTCAAGTTGCATCTTGGCGGTTGAGCCGTCGGGCTGTTCACTGACATACCAAACCTGATTCTCTCCGGTGATATAGAGATCCTCGCGGTCGCCCACGGATATTCGTTGGAGGCTTTGCGAGCCTCCGGATTTGGCATAGTTGTCGCCACTGACGATGGTCATATCGCCCCTGTCATCGACCTGCACCTGCATCTTGGTGGTTGAGCCGTCGGCTTCTTTACTTACATACCAAAGCTCGCCTTTTCCGGTGACATAGAGATTTTCGTTATCACCCAGGGATATTTTTTCCATGTCTTTCGAGCCTGTGGACTTGGCGTAGCCGCCCTTGAACGATTTGGCCTTGGAGGGTACTTCCTTATTCGAATCCGACGCTTTGACGGGCTGTGGATCAGGTTCGATATCTACTGCGAGTGAGTAGGCCGGGTAATAGTCCGGTTCGACTTCTACTGTGTATGAGTCGGCCAGGTAATAGTCAGGTCCGGCGTTGGCGCCGAGGGGCTGCCTGGGTTGGGATTGGTTTTGGGGGTCCGAAGAACGAGCGGAGGCGGTGGATTCTCCGGCCTCGGCGATCACGGGGTTTTCGATGTTTTTGGCCTGATAGATGCTAAAACGGACCTGGCGGATGCCGAAGGACGCGACGGTGACCGAGGTCAGGATTAACGCCGCGATTGCCAGTTGTTTGATCAGTGACTTCATGTTACGTTCCATCCGGCATTTCCCACATAACATTTTATGTCATTGCTCAGCTACCTTGCTGGGCTTCTAATAGGATATCAAATCTGTCTCGAAAACTCAAGCATGAAATTCGACCTTCAGTTTTCGGTCAAAATCGAGCCTGAGAGCATATCCTTTTTGATACATCAATTACGTATATCAGATATTTGTGAAGGATTTCAGATTTATAACTTCCATGCTTTGGCGAAGGCCCTGAAGCTGCGGTCGTAGGTTCTCTCGACATCGTCCGGGAAGCAGCAGGCCGGCAGTTGCTGAGATGATAAATGGAAACTTAAACACTCACAGCAGACTCCCTTTCTGGGGCAGCCGGGATATGAGCAGTTGCAATTCTCCAGGTTTTGTTCTTTCTTGCATTCCATAAAATCAAATCCTTCTTTCACGTTTTTCTTCTTGCTAACTCATTATCTTATACACAGTCGCGCCGCAATCAACACATTGCCAGTGATGGATTCTCCTGATTTCCCGGATCCAGAAAAATGCCCAAATACCGGCAGTGCACAAAGTTAAAATCAAATGGGGCAGATGTTTAACTCTTACTCTATATACCGGTACCTGTTTCAGGCATTTGCCGCAATAGCCGCTTGCTTCCTCGATTCGTGTAAATCGCATCGTCGAATATTACACAATTATTTAACCGGTAATGTGTAAACGCCGGCGCTCATAGGCGGTACTGTCAAACTGTTCGAGGTGTTCGAAATTTCTTTATTCTCGATTACAACATTGGGTTCTTTACCCGGTTCGTTAAAGGCCATAGGATCCGAATTTACTATCAAACCGAGCTTGCCGGTTCCAGTCAGTTGCGCGCCTTTTAAGTTCAGCGTGATTTTCTGTTCTTTATCGGTGGGGTTGACCACCCCGATAGTAAGAGCCTTGCGATCCTCGGTCCAGGCGGCTGTGACATCAAGAGGGTCTACGTCGCCGGTTACTGAAACCGGAATTGTGCCGAAATTGTTTCGATATAATTTAAGCACCAGTCCTGTCGTCTCGAAGGCGGCGTCGGTTTTGCTGGTCTTGATGCAGCCGATGACGTTGACCGTCTGGGCGTAATTTGCCAGGAAAATGATGTCCGAATTTCGGAAGTATTCGTGCAGCCCTTTGGCGATTCCAAGCCCGTCTTTGTGGAAATACCGTGTCCCCAGTTCGCCGAACTCGTGCCGGCCGTACCAGTAGTTCCATTCGGTCATGGCGATTTTAATGTCCCTGCCTTTCAGCTCATCCAGTTTTTCACGGAGCTGTTTATGAAACTCGACTTTTTGCTTGATATTGTTGGCGATCTGGGCTATGTGTTCGACCAGGTCGGGTTTTTCCTGGACATAAAAATGCTCTGCGATCATATCGATATGATCGGTGCAGTTCTTCAGCAATCCTTCGCTCCACTGCCCGGCATTGCCCGAAGCGATCGGCACGATATCCGGGTCCACCTCGCGCATCTTGTCCACGATCCAGTTGTGTTTGCGGACATAATGTTCGAGGCTCATATAACCGAGCTGCCATCTACCCCACATCTCGTTGCCGATGGCCCAGTAGCGAACGTCGAAGGGTTCCGGCATCCCGTTTTTGGCCCTTGCGGCGCCCATGAGCGTATCGGTCGAACCGTTGGAGTATTCGAGTTGAGCGGCCGCCGAATAGGCGTCCCCGAAGCCGGTATTGACAGTCACCAGCGGTTCGGTTTTTAACAGCCGGCAAAAACGTATGAATTCATTGAAGCCGAAGTCGTTGTGCTCGGCCCCGGTCCAGGCTGGATTTCTGCGGGGCGGCCGGCGGTCCCTGTCGCCGATACCATCCCGCCAGTCGTAGCCGCTGACGAAGTTTCCGCCGGGCCAGCGATACATCGGGGCGTTCAGCTCTTTTAGCAGTTCCAGAGTATCGGCGCGCATTCCTTCGATGTTATCAGCCGGCATAAGGGAGACCGTGCCCACGAAGCACGGACCCTCGATGACTTCGATTTGAAGCTTTCCCTTGACCGTGTCGGCACCTGCGGTGAACTCGAAGGGATACTTGCCGTAGTCATTCGCGACAGCCAGGGTCTGAACGGAATTTTGTTGATCGGGCTTATCGCCCCAGATAAGAGATACCGATACGGTTGTATTCTGCCGCTGGGGCTTGAGAATGATATAGCCGACGTATTTCTTATTTTTGACCAATCCGAGGTCGAGCTGCCTGATGCCGCCGCCGGGCTTGATCAGGGGCGTGTGCTCGCCGACGAAGGAACCTTCCTTGACCATCGTCACCGAATCGGCCGGCCCGATGATTTGCCAGGGCGAGGCGCCTACGACCGCGAACGGACTGTCTTTCGAGACGGCCCGCGTGCCGCGGTATGGATCGTATTCCGGCGTGATGGGGAAATAGAACTTGCGGTCTTCGAGCATCTCAGCCCAGATTCCGCCGTAGATGCAGCGGCCCAGGTGTTCGATGAACTGGCCGTAGACAAACTTGGAAATCGGCTCAGCGGTCTTTCCGGCATCAATCGTTACGGCATGCTCCTGGCCGACGACAACCGCAGGCACAAAGGCTCCGGCCAATACCACAACTGCCAGTAATCCGGCATAAATAAAACGTGCTTTTAACATTTCATATCTCCTTTCCAATTTGCAACAAACCCGTTTTTCGCTTCCGCAAAAAGCGAATGAAAATCCAATCAGAAACATTTTAAGTCGAATCAGGAGAAATGCAACTCAATAATTTTCTGCGACGAGCATCGCCCGAAACAGCTTTTCACTATTATTGACATGAATCGCACCAATTCTTTTTTATGTCATCTCGACCGGAGGGCCGGAAATGGCCAGGGCTTTATTCGCTTTTTGTCTTGAAAAAACGAATAAATAGTCTAAATTATTCATTAGTAAGCGATAACAGGTGGAAGTAATGCCATTCCTGTGAAAACAGGAAAAAGATGCGGTTTTTAAAATTGATTATTTCGTCGAAGGAAGACTTTCGAGGATGAGAATTTTAATCGGTGAATGGCCGTAGTTTCTATGGTTGAACGTCAAAAGGAAGCTCTGAAATTAATATTGAAGTGAGCGTATGCATAGATGTTGCAGATAATTATTAAGCTTGACTATTTTATGGTTTTTTGTTTTGTATGGCAGCAGAGGTCAAAGATTTCAGATATGGGTTGAAAAAGTGATCAAGCACCTCTAATTCTCTTAAATAAAGAATAAAATTAATTCTTTGTCGAATAAGAAAATAATAACGATAATAAAAATAATATTAGTAATAAAAGGTATTTATATATGGCAACAGCTCAACAACTAAAGGCTTTGATTGAAAGTTATACGGAACATAATGCCGATAGATTCTTGTCTGTTGCATCCCAGATAGCAGCTCACGCTGCGAGAGCAGGAAAAACTAAGTTAGCTGAAGAACTCCGTAAACTTATCGAAGAAGCTCGTAGAAAACAAAAAACACAACCTATATTATCGAAATCTATACCAATCGCTCATCCAACTGGTGACTTAAGCGGACTCTTTAGTGCTGTTTTTCCAAAAACCAGACTCTCTGATATGGTTTTGGATTCAGAGCTTGAGCAACGGCTCAAACGCGTCATTCTTGAATATCGGCAAGCAGATCGACTGTATTCACATGGCTTAGCTCCACGACGTAAACTGTTACTTGTTGGACCCTCTGGATGTGGTAAATCAATGAGTGCCGCCACACTGGCTGGCGAGCTTAATCTCCCCTTGCTGACGGTTCAATTCCATATCCTAATCACAAAATTTATGGGAGAAACGGCGGCAAAACTCCGTGTTATTTTTGAATCAATGAAACAAACACGTGGTGTTTACCTCTTTGATGAATTTGACGCAATCGGAACACACAGACACACCGGCCAGGATGTTGGAGAAATTCGGCGGGTTCTCAACTCATTTCTTGTGTTTCTTGAACAGGATGAGTCTGACAGTATTATTATTGCTGCCAGCAACCTCGAAGACTTCCTTGATAACGCTCTATTTCGGCGTTTTGATGATACATTAAGATATAATCTACCAACTTCCCCAATGATTCGGCAACTGATTGAAAACCGCCTTAGCAACTTTTCAATAACACGACTTAGTTGGAAAAATATTCTTGAGGCTGCTAAACATATGACACATGCCGATATTGTAATGGCCTGTGAGGATGCAGCTAAAAGTTCAGTTTTACATGAAAGGAAACAAATACTAACGGCTGAACTTGAACAGTCACTCGTTCAACGTTGTCGTCCAAAATAGAATTCAAAGTGAGGGAGAGAAAATAAAATGCCTCAACACAAACACATCATTATTGATGCGCCAGGCGAGCAACGTAATTACACAAGACCACCGGGTGGAGGCGGTGAGTTTTTGACTCCACCGAGAGACCGTAGAGTCCATGCAAGAAAACTGCTAAGTGATGTCGAGCAAGCAAGAGACCATGCAAACGCCCATGCAGAAGAAACTAGGCACATAATCCATGACCTTTGTTTGGAAATCATTGGAGAACAAGATTATGCACTTAAGATTGAGAGCCTTGAATATCTTCCCTCTGGGATAGAAGTACGTTCTGTCAAGCGTCTGGGCAATCAAATCCATGCAACAATCTATGTGCCAGAAGGGAAACTGGCAAATTTCGTAAGAAAGATTGAACGATACGAAAGAGAAAACACTCGAGGCAATCGTCCTAAGAATGAGGATCTTGTTGCAGGCATCAGCGGTATCCGATTTCCTGTCCTCCGTTCCTTCTGGACAGATGATGAGAACCTATTTCCAAGCTCAAATACTGAACGTATATGGTGGGAAGTATGGATACGTGTACTGCCCTCGGAAAATCCAGATGATGCTTTTGCTTTATTCGTTGCTGCTACTGCTGATTCAAATCTTCGTGTAAGTCAACATGCAATCAAATTCCCGGAAAGACTTGTCTTTTTAGCTTATGGTTCAACTCAGGATTGGACACAAGTTTTTGTGCCTCTTCTTGACCGCATTGCTGAATTTAGAAAAGCAAAAGAAATTCCTACGGAATATATCCGACTAAGTGCTCACGAACAGAAATCATTCGTAAATAATTTAGCTGGTCGAGTTGTTTTACCTGATGCTAACGCTCCAGCCGTGTGTTTATTAGATTTTGGAGTTCACATAGAACATCCTCTTTTAAGATCTCTTATAACAAATGATGATGCACAAGCTTATGATTCTGAATGGTCGGTAGTTGACAACACTGAATCACATGGAACTGAGATGGCAGGTTTAGCTATATTTGGAGATAAGCTTCCTGAACTCTTAGCTGGAAATCAACGTATTACCCTAACACACCGCTTAGAGTCTGTTCGTATGCTTCACAGCAACCAGTCCCACGCAGAAGATACTTGGGGTTATGTTACCCAGGAATGTTTATCTAAGGCCGAAACTCAAGCTGCACAACGTAGTCGCGTTGCTTGTCTTCCAGTTACCTCAAATGATGAGGGTCGAGACCATGGTCGTCCAAGTTCATGGTCGGGAGCTATTGACCAGCATGCTTCAGGAAAACTGGATGACTTCCAGAGACTTTATGTAATCGCTGCTGGCAATATCCGAGATATCATGACAAGAACTGATTATAGGTATCCAGAAAGCAATCTCTTAAGCAGTGTGGAAGACCCGGGCCAAAGCTGGAACGCTTTAACAGTTGGTGCATTTACAGAACGGGTACAAATTCAATCAGAAGATTTCGATGGTTTTCAACCGCTTGCAACACAAGGTGGGTTGTGCCCATCTAGCCGGACATCAGATTCATGGGAAGACAAAGTATGGCCGTTGAAGCCGGATATAGTAATGGAAGGTGGAAATTATGCACGTTCGCCTTCCGGAAGAGTCGATGGCTGTGAAGACCTTTCACTTCTGACAACTTCTCTCGATCCCACTGGTCGCTTGCTGACATGG
>Ga0210003_1000462_pt1 | contig 36956 bp, 27 predicted proteins | sample LantaG_FD_182804 | JGI IMG/M metagenome (GOLD analysis project Ga0210003, IMG submission 182804) | Deep subsurface microbial communities from Baltic Sea to uncover new lineages of life (NeLLi) - Landsort_02402 metaG (SPAdes) (version 2) | ecosystem: Environmental > Aquatic > Marine > Oceanic >...
TCGAAAGACGAAAGTACCAAAGAAAAAGCCGGCAGGATCGAAACGGAAGTTCAAGAGGATTCTGTCATCCCCGGTATAGGAACATACGAAGAACTGAACAAGAAAATATTCGCCGTCGAGGCTTCGAAAGTTCTGGATGAGCCTTTCAAAACCGAGAAGGGCTGGGAAATTGTCAAGGTAGAAACGCTCACCCCCCAACGGCAGAAAACGCTTGATGAAGTCAGCCAGCAGGTTATGTCAATGCTTGCCAACCAGAAACGCCAGGATGTACAAAGCAGCTACATCGAACAGATGATGAATAAATATAACGTCATTATACACACATCCGCGATGAGTGGTGCGGACCGGACCGAGTCGAAGGAAACTTCCGCCGAAGCGCCAAAATAAGCGGTACTGAAACATAATATGATAACGAATTCAGCTAAAAACCGGATTGTTCTACATATGCTGCTGTGTTGCGGCGTGCTTTGGCTGTGCGCAGGATGCGGAAAGAGTCCGGACGGCAAGGCCGACAAAGCACAATTCGAAATCGACAAAAATTACGTGCGGGGACCTCTAACCGTTCACGTCCGCGCCGACAAGGCTACAATGACGATTGCCGAAACAGTCCTGCTGGAGCTTGAAGCTGCAATCGAGCCGGGCTACGAAGTCCGGATGCCAAAGATCGACAAAGTGCTGGAGAGCTTCGGCATTGTTGACTGGGACAATCTCGGTGACAAGCTCGATCCAAACAATCGCGTCGTCAGCACATACCGGTATCGCCTCGAACCTTTTCTTTCCGGTACGTATCCCATCCCGGCATTCACATTCGAGTTTTACGATGCCAACAGCCCCGAAGATAAGAAATACGAGCTGACGACCGAGCCGATCGATATAGAAGTGACTTCATTGCTCGGCGAGCAGCGGGCCGAATTGAAAATAGACGATATCGAAGATGTCCTGGAAATGCCCCGGCAGGCTTCTTATACGTGGGTCTGGGCGCTGGTCGTGGTTGCCGTGGCTGCCGCCGCCGGCCTGTGGCTTTATTTGAGACGTAAACGGGTCAAGGAACTTGTCAGGATTTTCAGGCCGGCCCATGAAATTGCATATGAACGGCTGCGAGCCCTGGTCAAAGAGGACCTCGTTGGCGCGGGAAAAATCAAGGAATTCTACGAACGAATCAGCGATATTCTAAGGCATTACATCGAGCACCGTTTCAGCCTGAAGGCACCGGAAAGAACGACGGAGGAATTCCTGGCCGAGCTTGCGAATACGGAAGTCCTGCCAGCAGCCGAAAAGCAGCGCCTGGGAGAATTTCTCAAGCATTGTGACCTTGTGAAATTTGCCAAACATAATCCGACAACGCAGCAGATTCAGGAAACTTTCGATCTGGTCAAAGATTTTATCGAGAAAACCAAATCCGACGAGCGAAAGGTCGATGTCACAGAGATGACCGGCTCTGAAGAGGCCGTCACGATTGGGAGCACATAAATGCCGTTTTATTCACCGTGGGCGTTGATATTACTTTTGGTCCTGCCGGTAATGGCGTACCTGATGCTGCGCAGAAAAGGTACGGCCGCGGTAAGATTTCCGAGCCTGGTAGACATGAAGAGCTGCCTGGTTTCGTGGCGGATCAGATTCAGGCCGCTGCTTACGATTGCAAGACTTCTTTGCGTGGCGCTGCTTATCGTGGCTCTTGCGCGCCCGAGAAAGGGAACTGTCTTGTCGGAAATATCCACCGAAGGTGTCGCTATCGAGGCAATCGTCGACCACTCAGGCAGCATGCAAACCGAGATGGACTACTACGGAGACAATCTCAACCGCCTGGAGGTTGTCAAAAATGTATTATCCGATTTCATCGAGGGCGATAAAAAGGATTTAAAGGGCAGAAGCAGCGACCTGATAGGCCTTATCAGCTTTGCCCGGTATGCCGATACGAAATGTCCTTTGGTGCACAGCCACAATGTGCTTCTTGAGTTCCTGAAGAAAACCGAGATTGTCACAATACGCAGCGAAGACGGCACGGCCATCGGCGATGCAATTGCCCTGGGTGCGGCGAGATTGCAAAAAGCCGAAGAGGAAATTCAGCAAAGAAAGAAACAATTGGTTTCGTCAGGTGAAAAGATTTCGGACGCCGATGAAAGCGGCTTTAAGATCAAGAGCAAGGTGATCATACTGCTCACCGACGGTATAAATAATGCGGGTCAATATGATCCTCTCGAAGCAGCCGGGCTGGCTAAAAAGTGGGGCATTAAAATCTACACGATCGGAATCGGCTCGTCGCAGGCTTACACAACGATTCAGACACCGCTCGGAGCGTACAAGATGCCGACGGGTCAGCAGCTCGACGAAGGACTGCTCAAGGCAATCGCGGAAAGGACGGGCGCATTTTACGGCAGGGCCGACGATGCGAAGGCGCTTCGCAATATTGTCCAGAAAATCGATGAGCTGGAAAAAACCGAGGTCAAGTCCGTTCAATACACCCAGTTTGCAGAGCGTTTCGGGCCATGGACGTTGACAGCGCTGCTGGTATTAGCAGCCGAGATGCTGGCAAGCTGTACGGTATTTCGCAAGATACCATGAGACACAGAGTATAGGAATATTAATGAATCTTGGAAATGACAAAGCGTTGTGGTTTTTATTCGCCGTGCCGGCGGTTTTGCTGCCCGTGTATATCTGGTGTTTCTGGCAAAAGACCCGGGCACTGAGAGTGCTGGCCAGTAGTGAAATGCTCAAGAAAATCAATAACGCCGTCAGCCTGAGAAAGCAGATGTTCAAAGCGCTGCTGCTTCTGGCGGCTTTTATCAGCATTGTCGTTGCCCTGACCGAGCCGAAATGGAATCCGCAGGCCCAGAAGATAAAACGCCGGGGCCGGGACATCTGTATCCTGCTGGACACATCCCGCTCGATGCTGGCAGAGGACATCAAGCCGAGCAGGCTGGAACGCTCGAAAATCGCCATCGCGGACCTGCTGGAAACACTGGCCGGCGACCGGGTCGCAATCGTTACATTCGCAGGCAACAGCGTGGTAAAATGTCCCCTGACACAGGACTACGCATTTGTGAGAATGGCATTGGCCGATATATCCGCGGAAAGCACCAGCAGGGGCGGCACAATGATCGGCGATGCGATCCGCAAAGCGGTAGAGGAGGTTTTTGACAAGCAGAGCCGGGAATTCAAGGATATCATATTAATTACGGACGGCGAAGAGCACGAAGGCTCTGAGAGCTTTCCGGTTCAGGCAGCCGAAAAAGCCGCTGCCGATGGCATCAGAATCATCGCTATCGGCCTGGGCGATGAGAACGAAGGCTCGCGAATTCCGATTACCGGCCCGAACGGGGAGAAAACCTTTCTGAAATACAAGGGCGAGGAAATCTGGTCCAGGCTTGGCGGTGATTTGTTGAGGAACATCGTTTACGTGACCGACGGCGGAAAATATTTGTCCGTCGAGCCGGGGACCACCCTGGACCTGGGCCAGATCTATGAGAACCTGATAGCGTCGGCGGAAAAACGCGAGCTTGAATCAACGACCATGCTCAAGTACGATGAGAAATTTCAGATATTTGTGGCTTTAGGATTGGTATTGCTTATTTGTGAGGCATTTATTAGTGAACGCAGGAAAATATAAAACGATTATCCAGGTATTACTGGTTGTGGCCAGTGCGCATGCGGTGCTCGCAGATTCGGCCAGAGTATCCACATCACAAGGTAATAAGCTGTACAAACAGGGTAATTTCAACGAGGCGATTAACAGTTACGATCAAGCTCTCTTGGAAGCCCCCGGTGCTTTGGAACCTAAATTCAACCAGGCGAACAGCTACTACAAGCTCGACGACCTCGGCAAGACAATGGATTTATACAGGCAAGTCGCCGCCGAGAGTAAAGACATGAAACTTGTGGCCAAGGCCAAATACAATCTCGGCAATTCTTACTTCCAGCAGGGTTCCAAACAAAAAGACTCGAACCTGCAGAAAGCAATCGACGATCTGAAAACCGCAATCGGAAGCTGGAGAGGCGTACTGGATATCGAGCCGGAAAATAAAAAGGCGGCCAGAAATATAGAAGTGGCCCGTCTGCTCATAAAGGATCTCCTCGACCAGCTTAATAAACAGCAGCAGGATCCCAATCAGCCGCAGGACCCGAACCAGCAACAGCAGCAGAATCAGCAGCAACAAAATTCGCAGCAAGATCCTAATCAACCGCAGGACCAACAGCAGCAACAGCAAGACGCCGGGCAGGATCCTAACAAGCCGCAAGATCCTAATCAATCACAGGACCAGCAGCAGAAACAGCAGCAAGAGGACCAAAAGCAGCAACAACAGGCCGCCCCCGATACGAGGGCACAGGAAATTCTGGATAAAGAACAGCGCCAGCGAAAAGAAAGGCAGATTCTGCAAAGAGGCCCCTGGCAAAAAGTCGAAAAAGACTGGTAGTAAGAGCCAATAATGTTTATTTATGATTGAGTATTTCGAAAAAACAAAATGGAACACGCAAAACATATAATACTGGTTTTTGCTGTAATGGCTGTTCTCGCGGCAAGCGCTTCGGGGCAGGTGCAGGTTTCCGCTCAGGTCGATTCCGGAAAAGATATCTACGTCGGCGAGGCTTTTACTTTCTATATCGTTATCCATGGATCCGATAAGGCCGGTCAGGTCGATTTGGAATCGTTGCGGCAGTACAATCCGCAAAGTGCGGGCAACAGAAAGCAAAGTTCTGTAAATATCATAAACGGTAAAACAACCCAGAGGATCACGACGATCATGACCTATACGCTGACCGCGAGCCAGGCCGGGCAGATTCCGCTTCCATCGCTGACAGTCGAGGTCGAGGGGAAAAAGTATCAGACAAATCCGGTGGACGTAAATATCATTAAGCCCGGCACTACCGATCAACTGGATCTTGAGGTAACGTTGTCGCATCAGCAGTGCTACGTCGGCCAGCCGGTTATTATGACGGTGAAGTTTTACATTTCAGCCAATATAGGCGAATTTCAATTCAACATCCCGGTTTTCAGCAGTGACGACTTTTATATTGAAGAACCTGATGTCTCGAATCCGCAGGCAAAACTGTATCGCCTCAATACCGGAATAACCGTCATGGTCAGCCAATACAGGATCGTTCATAAGGACAAAGACTCGATCCTGCTTTCGTTCAGCAAGGTTTTGATACCGAAAAGTTCCGGCAAAATCGTTATGCAGCCGGCTTCGGTTTCCGCCGCTGTTGCCGTCGGGAGCAGCCGCTCACAGGATCCATTCGACAGTTTCTTCGGCTCGCAGACCAGATACAGACGGTTCATGGTGACCTCTGAGCCGCTCGATCTGGAGGTCTTGCCTTTGCCTGAACAGGACAAGCCGGCACAATTTTACGGTCTGGTCGGACAATACACAATTTCGGCTTCGGCGACCCCGACTACAGTCAACGTCGGCGACCCAATTACACTCACCGTGAAAATCGGCGGCAGCAAATACCTCAAACCGGTCCAATGGCCGGCGCTCGAACAGGAGCCGGCTCTGGCTGCCAACTTCAAGATCCCTTCTCAGAAAGCATCGCCCACGATTGACAGCGGATTCAAAGTCTTTACACAAACGATACGGGCGAATAACGACCAGGTAGCCGAGATACCGCCGATACCACTGGTATATTTCAACGCCGAACAGGGCAGGTATGTGACAGCCAAAACCGAGCCGATCAAACTCGAAGTGGCGCCAACGAAAATACTGACGAACGCGGATATGGAGGGTTCCGATTTCGCTCCGATTAACAGGGAAATCGAGGCCATCAGGAAAGGGCTTTCTGCCAATTACGAAGCTCTTGAGACGCTGGACGACATGAGTTTCTCGCCGCTGGCGGCTTTAGGCTGTCCCGGCTATGCCGTCCTCTGGGGCGTCCCCCTGCTCGGGCTTGTATCGAGCTTCCTGGTTAAAGTCTTCTCACATACGAGCCCTGAGAAAGCGGCAGCAAGAAGACGCCGGCAGGCCTGCGGCAAAGCTCTCGGGCAATTAAAAAAATTGGCCTTGACCGACACAAAACAGCATAACGAACAGCTTGTTTCAATTATGAAAAACTATATCGGCGAGAAGTTCGAAAAGACAGCCGGCTCGCTTACACCCGATGACTGTTACGACGCGATTATTGCCGCAACGCAAGATTCACAAAGCGCCGACAAATACAAAGCGATCATAGCCGGCTTCGAAGCGGGACGCTATGCATCTATGGAGATAAAAATCGACTCCGATAAGATCAGGCAGGTAAGCGAGCTTGTTCGCAGCATCGAAAAGAATTGTAGAAAATGACCGATAATAAATATCCCGTAGCATTGATTGGTTTGCTTTTGTTCTCCTATGGAGTCCTTACGGACTGTCTGGCTGCTCCAGTACGGAGCGCCGCCCTCCGTAAGGAGTCCCCGGGACTGCCTAAGGAGCAAGTCTATTCACTTTTCAACCAGGCCAATCAGCTCTTCAGAGAAGCTAACACGACAACCAACGATCCGGACCAGGCCCAAAAGCTCTACGAAAAAGCGATACTGAATTATGAAAAGATAATCAGTGACGGCCAGATAAAAAACTCGAAACTCTATTATAATCTCGGCAACTCCTATTTCCTCAAAGAGGACATCGGTAGAGCGATTTTGAATTATCGCCGGGCTCAAAGGCTCGACAAAGCCGATACGAACATTCAAAAAAACCTCTCCTTCGCACGAAGCAGAAGAATTGACACAGTAGACATCAAAACGGAAGAACGTATCCTTGAGACGCTGTTTTTCTGGCACTATGATTTTTCCATTAAGACAAAATTCCTGGTCACGTGCATTTGTTTCGCAATTGTCTGCATAAGCGTGACCATGATGCTATGGCGCGGCAAATCGGCTCCCTGGGTCGCCACGGCAGTGATCTGCGGACTTCTAACAGCCTGTTTTCTTGCATCGGTCGTTGTGGAAACCCGGTCTCGGGCTAATACAATCTGTGGTGTTATCACTGGCCAGCAGGTTGTTGCCCGCCAGGGCGACGGCCCGAATTATCCGGAGAGCTTCAAAGATCCGCTGCATGCCGGAACTGAATTTGATCTGCTCGAACGCCGGAGCGGCTGGTTCCATATAATGCTCTCCGACGACAACGACGGCTGGATCCCCGACAATGCGGCGGACATAATCTGACGTTACCACAAAAACGACAACCAACACATGCCTTATCCGCCGAAGCGGGGGAATATTGACTGCTCATCACGCCGAGCCCAAAGCAAATTTAACCCAAGTGTAAACACGATGCATGCCACCGCAGACAGAAAAGACTCTTGTGTTTTTATAACGGCTTGCGTAAACTCTGTGGAAGTCTGATTCGTGTATAGAAAGGATAATACTATGCCGGCAAACATAACACATATGCTCATAGCCCATAAGGCGCTTCAAACGCTAAAGGCAAAAGGGATTGACGAATATAAACAATTTGCAGAAAGACTTGACGACGCTTCCAGGAGCAAGAATTATAAGGCATACGTGAATCTCGGAAGCCTCGGGCCCGACCTCTATTACTATTCAAATATGTCCAGCTCTATAAAAGACATGCTCAAAGAAGGCTTCGTCCAGGCCAAGGGAGTCACTCCCTGGTCATACCATTTGCACTCTCACCGGCCTAACGAATTTCCTTTGAAGCTGGTCGAGATTATTTTCAGCGATGTCATCAGAGAAAACGGTCAGGTCAATCTATACGACGATGATATGCGGAAGCTTGCCTATATTGCGGGGCACCTGACGCATATTGCCGCCGACCAGATCATCCACCCCGTCGTCAACAGCGTTGCCGGGCCTTACTACCGCGAGGGCCAGAATCGCAAAAAACACCGCGAGTGCGAAGTTTTTCAGGATTATTTCCTGTATGAAGAAGTCTATCGCCTGGAAGAAAAGACCGGCACTAAATACAACTTTTTCAAGCAGGATTTCCGAAGCTGGACGGACTGTGTCAGGGGAATCACCACAAGAAACACCGAAGAATGGTTCCGCTACTTCCTGCAGCGGGGATTCGTGGAAACCTATAGCATGTGCCCTTCGGAAGATGATATCGAAAACTCGGTCGATAACCTGCTGCTGACCTTGCGGGCATGTCAGCAACTCGGACCGTATAAGAAGGCGGACAAAGAATACCGCAAGGACAAAGAGAGCTCCAGGATGTATCTGGAATATATCAAGGACGTGAACTACATCAAGTATTACCGGCTGGCAGTTGAACTGGCAGTGGTTTATCTTATCGCCCTGTATGAGGTATATTTTATGCTTAAACAAGACAAAGATTTCACCGACAAGCATAAGAAACGCTTTTTAAGTATCGTCAGCGATGCAGATTTGTCCTGCCCCTTGAAGCAGAAGATATTCGAGAAGGCATGTGCCGCACTGAGAAATAAAAGTAATATGGCGGCGACAATAAAAACGCACGCCTCCGGCCTTTTGACGAAAACTAAATTCGTCACATCGACACGCATTTTCAAAACCGAAAGTGACAGAGATCTGTTAAAAGCGTAGCCCGGATGGCTCAGCGATAAAGACAAACATGGATTACACTGTGAAAACGCAGCACTGTAGGATATAATTCTTAGATGGATTTATCTATCGTTATACCGGCATTCGAGGAAAGCAAAAAGATCGCCCGGGATATAGCCGAAGCAGCGGCGTTTTTAGAAGCCCATAACTTTTCGGGCCAGATTATAGCCGTAGACGACGGCAGCACGGACAACACCTCCGAGGCGGCGAAAAATACCGCAGTTCCACCCAATGTTCAACTCGATGTCATACGCTATGAGACACACCGGGGCAAAGGCTACGCCGTCCGCACTGGAATAAAGAACTCAAGCGGCGAATATGTGATGTTTGCCGATAGCGGCTCCTGCGTGCCCTATGAAGATACGCTCCGGGGGCTGGAGCTGCTGAAAAACGATGCGTGCGATATAGCACACGGCTCAAGAAAAATGCGAGAATGCCATATCGAAAAAATGCAGAGCCTGTACCGGCGTATCTGCTCGAAGATATTCCACTGGTTCGTCATCCACGACATGAAAATCCCCGCCGAGTTCACCGATACACAATGCGGCTTTAAGATGTACAAAGGCGACGTCGCGCGGCACCTGTACGGCGAGGCCATCACGGACGGATTTTCATTCGATATAGAAATCATCATGCGGGCACAAAAGGAAGGTTACAGAATCAGGGAATTTCCCATCGACTGGACCTGCGACCGTGACAGCCGGCTGTCGCCTACCCGCAGTTCATGGCATGTTCTTTCCGAATTGCTGAGAATCAGGCGAACGATGTTAAAGAAATGATTGTTCCTCTTTGACATTGCCAAAAACCAAACATACGTTCATCTAAAGCAACTTTTCCCACGCTCCGAAGCGTACCCTTCGACTACGCTCAGGGTGAAGAGACATGTTCTTCATGCCGAGCGGAGACGAGGCATCGAGAATGACCATCGCCAGCGTGTTCGGGTGCAGGCTGCAATATTGTTTAATCTCATCGAGGCCCATAATCATAAAGGCCGTCGAGAGCGCATCGGCGCTTGCGGCGTCAGGAGCCGACGACCATGCGGCAAGTCTGCCTTCAACCGGTTGAACTGTGCGCGGATCAATTATATGCCCGCCCTTCTGCACTCCGGAGCCGCTCAGAGCTGCCTTTTGTAAAAATGGTCGGGCCAGTATCTCTTTGCTTCCGGCCGGATCGGTAAGCGTCAGGGGCCAGCCCTTTTTCCCGGGCGGCGCATCAAGGGCCAGGACCGAACTGTAACCGCCGGAAATCAGAGCGACATCGATACTCCAGTCCCGCAACAGCTCTGCCACACGGTCGACGGCATAGCCCTTGCCGATGCCGCCGAGATCGATTTGCACGGGACTGGCCGACAGCTTAACCGTATGTTCGGCCTCGTCCAGTTCTAGGAGATTCGTGCCGGTATGTAATCTGGCAATATCAATCTCCTTCGGCGAAGGTCTGCGCGGAGTTCCATCGTCGTTACGCCAACATTTCAGCAGGGTACCGATTGTGATATCGAAAGCTCCATTGGTTTCAGCGTAAATTCGAACTGCAATCTTCAGGCACTCGAACGTATCCAGGCCAAGCTGCAAAGGTTGATTAGCGCCCGCGCTGTTGATTCGGGCGATATCACTGTTCTCTATGAACCGGCTCAGCTCGCGTTCGAGTCGATCCACCTCATCGAAAGCAGCTACCGCAGCCTGACTGGCATAATGCTTATCCTCGTGCACAATGATGACCTCGAAAGTGGTCGCCATCGCCTCGTGCGAAAAACGCATCATCCCGTCAATCGTGCTGCAACTGTTTTTGACAAAACAAGTTTCTTGCGGAGGCTCAGTCATTTTGCTTTTTCCAGGGTTCCCATTTTGCGATCTGTTTGCACAATGGAGTCCCCTATCGATGCCTGTGCCTGCTGCTGGTAGAAGTAGTTCCACACATCCGCTCTTACGAAGCCAACTAATTTTATCTTCGGACGCAGCCACATATAATAGGGTTTATCAAACAAAAACAAGTACATTTGACGATCTTCAAGAGGCGTCAATGTATAGAGCTTATTCGTCAGTGAAGCCTCGACTTCGGGAGATGCAATAATCAAAGGCGCAGAAGGAGTACTTACATCCACCTGGTCCCACCAATCGATAATTCCTGTCTCGAATCGTCGGAAGTACCAGGGCAGCGGCCAATAATCTTTACCCGGGCAAATCACCTGAATATGCATCTTCACCTTGTCCGGGTTTTCCTGATTCATCTTTTCCATTGCCCCGGCCATTTCTTCGACCCGCTGTACGACGGTAAACACATCTGTCGTCGGGTGAGCATAAACATAGGGATTTCGACTATCGGCATAATAAGTGTAATTGCACACATAGGCCTGCCAGGTCAGGTGAACCGAAGCATCAAATAACAAACAGAGAATCATTAAACGCGGCAAGACATTGGGCAGAAGCTTGACCAGAACTACCGCCCCGACACCCGCCAACAGAATCATGCCGTGCAGGAATCCTAAAACACACCAGGGCGTTTTATACGGAATCGCCGAATAAATGACGGTCACAATGAGCGTATAAAAGGCGATGAATCTGAGCAGTTGAATATTGACAGAGGCTGGGGCTTTTCTCAGCATTGCAGCGATGAAACCAACCACGGCCAAAAATACGATGAGCCCTTCGGTCCAGATGGGCCCGCCGCTGTATCGAGAATAAATGAGCATTTTGAGGTAGTAATGCCATGGATGAATATGCAGATTTGTCCCCCCCGCTCGATTGAAATAAGTCGTATAAGTCCGAAACGAATCGAGAATGCCACCTGGGTTGGACAAAAACGATGAAAAAAATAGGGCCGAGACAATTACGCCGGCCGCAAGACCGGCAATAAGATGCGATGGTTTTACGGTTTTGGCGGCATTTGCAAAAGAGCTTTTCCGACGGTCCGTAAGAATGGTGATAAAGACAGCTAAAAACAAGGAGCCAAAAACAATGATGCATGTTTCCTTGGTGGCATGCGTAAGCCCAAGGAACGCCCCCGTTAGCAAAGCCCAGACGATGTTTTTGCTCTGAGTATACCTATAGCCGGATACAATTGCGCCAAAAGTAAAACAGACCAGCAGCATTTCCTGAATGTAATACCGGCTGTAAAAAACCATCGCCGTTGAGATGGCTGTCAATACCGCGGCGTAAACCGCTGCTCCTGTTCCCAGGCCGTCTATCAACAGCAAGAGCAACAGCACCAGGCACACACCGAAAAAAACGGGCACGATGCGCAGAGTAAATTCACTGACCTGCGACAGATTGTCAGCACCGGTAAGTCCGGCAGGAATTATCGTCAGGTAGTTAAGCGTCGGGCCATGGTATTCGTCCGGATCGTACTCATAGACGCCATCCTCAAGCAAATCCCCGAACTTGATGGCATGAACGGCCTCGTCGCCGTGCATCGGACGCTGCTCAAGCCGCGGCAAGCGCAACGCAAGCGCAACAATTGTCGCGGCCAAAATAAGGACGCAACCCTTTTTAGCCATGTTATTGTACCGGCTTGCCGAAAACCTCAACCTCAATATAATGGTTCAGGTCGTTACTGGTGTTGCCGTTGCTATAGAGGCGGACATAACGAGTTTTGATGCCCTTGGCAAGCACATCGATAAGTTTACCCTCGTTAGTTTCCATGTAGTGCATATCTTTGCCGACGCCGAGTCCGGCGGAATTGTCAATGTCGTTGTTGAAGACGGTTTTGACGTTGGTGATAAAATCAGCATCATCAGCAACCTGCACGACCGTATCAAAATAAACGCGGGCCTGCTTATGATAATGCCACGCCACAATAGCATAAACCTCATACATCCCTTCCAGGTCAATTGTTACGTGCTGCACAAACGGGCCTAACTCGACATAACTGCCGTCGGCCGCCTCCTTATCACCATCGGTGATCATTTCGATCTCGCCGATGATCGGCTCTTCATCACTGCTGGCAATCGGCTTGCCTAAGGCAACATTTTTTGTTCCCTCAGGAGCCAAAAACGGAGGGCGTGCCTTGCCCAGCGGTTTTTCGAGATTAGGTACCTTCGTATCCGTCGGCGTGCCGACGAACATCGGCTTGGGTAGTTTAATATCAATCGGAACCAGGCCTGCAACAGCGGCCGCAACGGCTGGTGCTTTAGCTTCGACCGCAGCCAGCGTATCGGCAACGGCTTCCTTCACAACTTCGGCAGGCTTCTCAGGCTCTTCAGCAACCGGCTTAGTCGTACTCGGAGCGGGAGTTGTTGCTTGAGGAGTTGCGCTGATGGCCTGCTGGCCGGAACTATCGCTCTCAGGTTCCTGCGGCGATTTCTTGCAGGATGGAATAAAGCATAAAGACATCGCAATCAACATACATACACAGATTTTTACAATTGAATCAAAACCTTTCATCTTCATTTCCTTTTTACCTCAAAATTACAAATTCTATACAATTCACGAAACTGCTTATCGTCAGCAAACTGCCCGGTACTCACAAAACCGGAACGATGATGCTATCCTATTTGTATGACGTTGTCAAGCCGCGCAAAAGTATATTTTTTTCTTTTATTTGTATGCAACAAAGGATACCTACCCAAAAGATACACACGCAAGTGTCTGTTAATAATACGCTTAGTTTCAAACCCGAATTTCCATAAAAACACGGCAGGAACCCAGTGTATTACCGAATTCCTGCCGTTCTAATCAATTTCTTCAAGCAGTGAAAATATTCACATAATCTCTAAATATTACTCACTCTTTTCTTCGCCCTGAGTTTTTTCAGCCGGTGCGGCAGGCATTTCAAGGACTTTCGATTCCATCCCCGCCTTGGCCAGGATGAAGTAAAGCACGGCACCGACGATAAACGCCATCAGCGGTGCGGCTGGGATGTTTACCTTGCCCACGAGCGGCAGACTCACGAGCGGCATCATGCCCACGATAAAACCAACCGCCCAGGAGATCCAGCCGGCCATGTTCCAACCGGCCCGAGGACCGGCCCATTTCTTTCCCGCAAGAAGGTAATCAACCATCATCGCACCACAAATGGGACCAAATGATGCCCCGATTACGGTGAAGACGGCGCCAGCCTTACCCGCCCATCCAGTTACTGCAAGGAGGATACTAACCGCAGCACCTATGCTCACGGAGATGAACGGATTAACTTTCGGTAGTGTTGTCTTGAAGCTGTTTGCCGCAATGAAAGACGAGAAACAGGCCGATGGAAAAGCTGCAATAGCCAGCAACAGCGCCATTAACTTGCCTGTGCCCGGAGAACCCATAATATTTCCCATAAAACCGGCATCGGCCGGATTCATGGCATAGTTCCCAGACGAGCCGAAAGCCCCCGCAGCAATCAGAATGGCAGCTCCAGCGGCCACGATAGCGGCCAGAGCAATGCCGAACAGGCCACCCATCTGGACGTCTTTTTCGTCTTTGCTGTTCGTTCCGAAATCGACACCGGCAGCACCTGCAGTGGCAAAGAAACCAACAACAAACGTTATGCTCAAAGCCATGACCCCGATGAAACTCAAACCAGCAGTAGCGCCACCCTCAACGGTACCGGCAGCAATCAGTGCATCGGCATCAAAATCTGCTATACCACCGATAGTTTTAGCAAGCAGAACAAGCAGAATCACCACGGGAATCAAAGGAAGGAATGTAGCAATTTTTGCAACGTACTGAATACCTTTCAATCCAACGAAGGCCGCAACCGCCACCCAGATCACGGCAATCACCTTTGCGGCAACCACGCTGTCCCCGAAGAAAGACGCAATCGCCTGTGATGCGAAATAGGCATTCACACCGAGCCAGCCGAACTGAAGGGCACCCATCAGGAATCCGGGCATCAAAAAGCCCCCCTGAACGCCATAAGTCGATGTGCCCACAACGTAGAGCGGAAGACCGGTCTTCAGACCAAGCAGGCCCGGAACCATGTAGAACAGGGCGTGGCACAGAAGCGCAGCTACGACCAAACCGAGAAGCGCAACGCCTACACCCTGGCTAAGCACTCCGCCGGGTGCGCTGGCTCCACCGCCACTGGGCGCCTGGCTCCAGAACACGAACCACAGGAAGATACCCGCATAGGTCGGTGCCGTGTTCTTGTACCAGGGAGCCCTGTTCGAAGCCGGATTTGGCTTGGCCATACTTACATAGTCTGGCAGTGCTCCATTACTCATAATTTCTTCTCCTTAATAAACTACCTCGAATATATACCACCGGCACGCTACCGGAATTTCCATGCTATATATAACAGTTGCTCTTCGAGACAACCAGTTTTTTAACGGGTTTATGAGAAATTTGTCAGCAGCAAGAAAGCAGCTAATCGGTCTGCGGGATTTGAATTCTCCGGCCGTCATTCATCGCCGATTCGTGGGCGCAGATTCCCGCCATAGTCCAGTTCGCCGCCGTACCCGCATCGACGACGGATTTTCTTTCTTCAACAATCGCACGAACAAACTCGTGCGTCAGATGCGGATGAGAGCCGCCGTGCCCGCTGCCCTGGATGAAGGACGTATGCTCGTGCTCTTCGTCATAGACGCCCTGCCCCGTGAAGGGAGCGATCTCCTTCGGCAGCAGGTGTCCGTAGTCGGGAATCTTTATTCTCTCAGCGTCCTCATAGCCGGAATAGATGACCGGTCCTTCGCCGGCGGTCTGCTCCCATTCGAATGACAGCTCTGTACCGTAAACGTCGAAACTTTCCCTGTATTGCCTGATCGTATTAAACAATGACCTGGTTACCTCGCAGGCAAGGTCGGAGTCGGCAAGTTTGATAATGGCGGTTTCAGCGGCGAAAGGCGCATTATATCGCTTAATATAATCTTCCTGAATCCGGCCTGAACCGTGACAGACAACCGATTCGGCGCGCTTTTTCGCAAGGCATAACAACGGGCTTACGGCATGAGTCGCATAGTGCATTGGTGGAAAACCATACCAGTATTCGGGCCAGCCCGGCAGGCCCATGTTCTGCTGATGTGAGCCGCGAAGGAATTGTATCTTGCCTAATTTGCCTGATTCTACCAGATCTTTGGCGTAGAGAAACTCCCGGCTGTATACCGCTGTTTCCATCATCATATAGACTTTGCCGGATTTCTTTCTCGCCTCGGCAATTGCAAGGCAGTCCTCTTTGGTAGTAGCCATCGGGACAGTGCAACAGGTGTGTTTGCCCGCTTTCAGGGATTCAAGCGACATCCAGGCATGATCGACAATCGGCGATACAACATGGATTGCGTCTAGCTCGTCAATGCCCAAAAGGTCTTCGAACTTTGTGAATCGCCTTTCGATACCAAACTGATCGCCTATTTCATTGAGGTGCTCTTCGTTCCTCTGACAAATGGCGTAACACTCAGCATCGGGGTGTCTTTGATATATTGGGATAAATTCGGCACCAAATCCAAGCCCAACAACAGCAATTTTTACCTTGGCCATCGGCTCTTTCTCCTTTCCGGCCCTTCTAAAGAGCCCCCGTTGTGCGTAAGAATACACTATAAATAAACCGAAAGCCTATCACAATGGATTAGGCTGTAATCTGTGTCTGTATATAAAACGGGCCACAAACGCAATATTTTGCGCCAGTGACCCCGACAAACATATGAAAGAACAGTCTATCTGGACGTTATTCGTTCGTCTTACATCGGATCATCAGGTAAATATGAATGATTGCCGCCAGAAAAAACAACACAGCTGTGTAACGGTGAATCCCCAGGAGAAGCTCTTGCCAATGAGTTCCGAAAATTGGGAACATGCTCAAAACAATCGACAAGGCAAGCGGCAAAGCCAAAAAGATTATCAGCCAAAAAGATATCTTCTGCCCGAGGCCGGAGCTTTCACGATCGGCTTCTTCGCCGGTGCTTTTAATCAGAGTAACACGTTTAACAACGCGCCGAAACCATGGCCAGTCATTACCCGTGAAGCGGCTGCTACGTGCCCACATCACGGCCAGAACCGCCAGGCAGATCGCGAAAACCGGCGCGAACGTGGCGTGCACCATTACCAGATAACCCGAAATGTGCTCGCCCAGGACAAGCGTCGGATAGAAGCCGGTAAACGCCAGCACGATAAGGCAAAGCAACGCCAGCAGATAAACCAGTTTCCGTAAAACCCCCGCCGGGCTCAGCTTCTGTTCGATAAAGAGCATCGTAAAAAGCTGTACCACTTTTCTCAGGGGATGCCGCCAGCATTCCCTGCAGGGAGAAATAATGCAATTCAGCGCCAGGGCACCGATGGTAACTAAAAATGCGACTATCGAAATCGTTTGATACATATCACTCACATGTTTTAAATCAAGAGCTTCTAATTTTCTCCGGCGAGCGTTTTGACAACGCAAGCCAGGGCCTTCAGCGCATATAACAACAAAACGAAGGCCATAACCGCACATGAACCAAGAACAACCATCTTCATCCAGGGACGGAACACGAACGAGAAAGCAAACGCCCAGGCATAGAACGGCGAGATATCCTGAAACTCAACCATTTTTTTAGATTCCCGGGCCTCAACAACAGGAGTATCGACGGTAACATCCCCGAAGAAGAAAGGCGCCTTAGTGCCGTGACAATCCGTACAATAACGAATACCCAGGGATTGGGCCGCCGGCCTGACATCATGACCGATGGGCCATAAGTAAGGCTTCGCTGCGGGGTGGTCCTTCTGTTCGCTCAGTTGGCTCGAATCATCGAGGCTGTATAGCCTGCCGCCGCTGACATAAACGGCCTTGCCTTCGGCCGAACCGTCGGATGCCAGAGCCGTCAGGCCCTTAACTATATGGTCGGGCGTCAATTCGGGCCAGTCGCCAGAGAACGGTAATTCCTCCTTTGAGAGCACGTCCCCGATAACTTTCGTGACGGTTCCGAGTTCAATCGGCGTTACGCTATCGTCTTTAAGAACGCCCCAGAATGCAGGCCAAACAAGCTTGTGAGGCGCGATTTTGCCGTCGGCCTGTTTTGCGAAAACAGGAGAAGCAATGTGCGGCAGCATCTCGCGGGCCTTGTTTACGTTCGGCGTTCCGAGGCGATGGGCCATCGAAGTCTTTGTAAAGTGCGGCTCGTCGCCAGGCCACGGGCCTGAGTGGCAAGCGGTACAGGTCAGTCTTTCGAAATGCACCGGCGGGATGCCGCGGTGTTCGGGAACCGGCGCGCTCAGACGACCGGCGGTCGGTTCCGAAGCAGAATGTTCTCCGAGGTGACAACCTTCACAGGATGAGGCCGCCGCAAGCTCGTTACCCGATGAGTCCTCTTCGCCTGCGTAGCCCCGAACGATGTTGTGATCGATCCCGTTGCGGTGACAATCAACACAGGTCAGCCCGGCTTTCAGGTGGATATCCTCGTCCTCGGACCATTTTTCGGTTTCTTCGGCGCCCATGTAAAGATTCGAGTGGCAGAAGTAACACCGGTGCGAAGGAACTTCCCTGAGGATATTAAAGAACACGCTGTTATCATGATCGAATACGTTCTTATGATACGTGATAGCCGGCGGCTTATTCTTTCCGCCCTGTGCCGATTCGACTGAAAACGGATCGAACGGATCGTACATTTCGTCCATGTCATTGGCAGAGCCGGTGACCGCAGCCAGACCGGAGGACGCAGCCGTAGCCCAGCGGAAATTCCCGCGGCTTGCCTGCACGGCGTACCCGGTCGGTCCGCCCTGGTCCTGCCGCGGATCTCCGTTGTGGCAGCTCAGGCAGTTAATTTCCAGCTTGCCGGAAACGTACTGCCGCATGACCTCTACAGAATCGTCGGTCTCTCCCGCGCCTCCACCTGGTGTCTGCCGGCCGAAGATTTTAGTGAACTCGGGATCGGTCAGGCCGAACTGCCCGGGTTTGAATGTGCCAGGCCAGGAGCGATAAGAAAGCGGTATCTGAGTGCCGGTTTTGGCATCGACATAGATCCATGGCTGGCCCGGCCGGCCAGCCTCGGCATTCGGATCAACAGAGTTAAAATGCCAGCCTTTGTTGATGATCCCGTAACTATGACACTTGCCGCATGTCTGGCGCGTGGAAAAAGGCAAAAGCACCTCTTCGGCGGTGTCAATATTCGGATCAATCTTAACAGGTTCGCCACCTTGTTCGCCCGGTTCGGCGAACAGCTCAAGACGATGAATCGGATGTGCCCGGCTGCCGTCACTTTCATCACCGAGAAGCTTCTGCCCGGTTTCTGCAGCGGCGGCGGGAAGGCACAAGGCCAGCAAACACAAGAAGCCTTTAAATATCAATCCTGTTCTCAATGTAAGCTCAATCCTTCTCTCTCAATGCATTAATATTTATTTTATAGAACGGCTACTGTAACCGAACGTTTAGGCCTCGAAGTCTTCCGGCTTAAAGTCCAGCTTCCTGCCGGCTGCAACGGCGTCATTCACTTTCAATACTGTTACTGCCGTTTCATATCCGATCTCGCCTGGGCAATTCAGTTTGGTCTTGCCCTTAATCGCATCGAAGAAGTTCTCAAGGTGCGGTTGATGATACGGCTTGCCTTCCATTGATACCGGGATATCATAGCTCGGCGGTTTTGGTGATTCACGTACATCCAGTACGGCGCCGCCGGCGGGTTTTTCCTCTTTCGGGGCAACCGGCTCCTTGATGAAGCCCATCTTGACCCACTTTTCCCAGTTCTCCGCCGGGACCCAAGCCTCACGGTACAGCGTACCGCGCCCTGAGGCTTCCGAGATTTCCAGCGAGCCTTCATCACCCATAAATTTCTCAAAGTATCCCTGGCTGCTGTTGGTCGTTATTGTCTGGTAAAACGCCCTGACGGTCCGATCGCCAATCTCATACTCATAAATGGCCATGACATTGTCGTACCAGTCGTGCGCTATTGCAGTAACTGGCGGTTTCCAGTAGTCGATACCGCCGCTGGCCATGACGGACTTGGGATTGGCGCCGAGGAACCAGCTATAAATGTCGATCTGATGCGAACCCAAATCAACGATCGGGCCGCCGCCGAGTCCTTTATACCAGCGCCAGTTTCTAAATTGCTGCATTGATTTGAAACCGTACTTTTCCAGGGTGGCCTGGTCGATCTGAGCGTTTCTGGGCGAGCCCAAATCCTCGCATGCCGTCTTGCTGCGATTCCACTGGCCGTTAATAGTGGTTATCTTACCCAGCAGCTTGGCGCCGGTTATCAGCTTGTCGTAGGCATGTATGTAGCGAGGATTGCTGCGGCGCTGATGACCGATCTGCATCAGCTTGCCGGTCTCCTTGGCCGCTACCATCATCTTCTTGGCGCCTTCGAGGGTGTTGGACATTTCTTTCTCGCAATAGACATGCAGCCCGGCTTTGAGGCAGGCCACCGTATGCTCCGAGTGCCAGAAGTCGGGCGTTGCAATTAACACCGCGTCAAGGTCTTTCTCCTTATCGAGCATATCCTGATAGTCCACATACGTATTGTGCTCGTGGCGGTAGGCTTTGAGCATACGTGAGACGCGTTTCTGGTTATAAGCTGTCCAGATGTCGCAGACGGCTTTGAAACGAACGCCGGGGATATTCCGGCAGGCGTCCATCAGGACCAGCCCCTCGGCTCCGGCTCCAAGTAAAGCCACATTAATGGTATCAGCGCTGGCAGCGTTTGCCCGCCCTATAATTGGCGAAAACGCCAAACCGGCTCCCATCGCCGCTGTCGAACGCAGAAAACTACGCCTGTCTATTTTGTTAGCAGTTTTTTGATTATTCATCGTTAATCAACTCCACAAATTTAACTAATTTTCAACTTTCAATTTGCCGGGCAATATAGCACGACCATACCTCAATGTCAAGCGTCCATTCGACTATTTTTCCACCACATGCCACCCAGAAACATGGTGACTACGACGCTCGTTTACCACTGTTTCAAGTCCAGGAAACGCAACAAATCAGCGATATCACAACTTCCCACCTCTGCTTGTAACTGTAGCTACTTAGCCAGAGGTTTGACAATGATATTGCGATACGCCACGGGCCCGTGGTTGCCCTGGAACATCAGCGGTCCGGTCGACGCTTCTTTGCCGGTAACGCCGCCGGGTGTTTGTTCTTCCATTACAAGGTTTTCGTGCAGGACCTGACCGTTAAGCTCCACCCTGAGCAGTTTGGCCTTGTCGGTCTTCTGCCTGGAAGAATCGAACTTCGGTGCGCTAAAATCAATAATGTACTGTTGCCACTCGCCGGGCTTTTTGCTGGCGTTAACTCGCGGCGGGCTGGCGCCGAAAACCGCACCCATATCACCGCCGCCCATCTTCTGCCGGCCCCAACTGTCCAGCACCTGTATTTCATATTCGCCCATAACGTAAATACCGGAATTGGAAGCTTGCGGCACCATCACCTGCAGCTCAATCCGGCAGTCGCCGAACTTCGCCTTGGAGTAAATATCCCGGCTGGATCCGTGCTCGGGCGTCAGGTTAATCATCTCGCCCCTGCCGTCCTTGGCAACAAGCATCTTCGGGTCGGCCGACGAGATACTTGCCTTTCCGACGACCCACTTGTCGCCCTTGCCCGAACCGGTATTCGTGGTCCATTCGTCCGGGTTCTTACCGTTGAAAACCAGTTGCGCATCGCCGTATTTCTCGTCGAGATGTTTAACACGGATATCCTTGAACTCCACAATCATCGGCGGACCGGCATGTATCTGGAGCGCCAGGATGCCCTCCCTTGCAGATCCCTTAAGGTCCTTCGGATCGTCCGGGTTGGCCAGGCGGTCGTTATCGATCAGCTCCATCGTCTTGTAACCATTGAGATAATGTTTCAGGTGATTGCCCTGCGCGATGATGTGATACTCGTTCCAATCCTTGTCCTTGTAGTAGCCGGCCTTGATAAGCTCATCCACATCCGAAACGTTGCTGACGACCTCTTTTTCGCCCTTCTGGTCGATGACCATAAGATCACCGACATTTACAAGCCAACCCCGGCCTCTTTCGTGATAGAGGAATCCGACCTTGCCCGGGTTGTTCTCGACCTCAGCCTGGTATCCGCCAACGACCCACTTATCGGCCTCCTTACTGCGATACTGGATGCCGGAGTTGCCGTTTTGGAGACGGAACTTGATTTTCAGCTCGAAATCTTTAAGTTTACCATCGCGCCAGATAAGGAAAGTGTTGCCGCGAGCGGGATTGGCAATAGTGGTCTGGCCTCGAATGACGCCGTCCTTAACCGACCAGAGGCGCGAATCGCCATCCCAGCCGGTAAGGTCCTTGCCGTTGAACACCGAGATCCACCCTTGCGATGAATCCGAATCGCCCGCGAGTACAGTCAGCTGGCCGCCAACCAAGGATATTCCAAACAAATTGAAAGCCAGAATCGCGCTTACCAGAACCATCAGGCGGCAAACGATTGCGTTATTGTTCCTGCTTTTCATTCGTATATACCTCATTGTAATTAGTCTTTAGTCAAGCGATTTGATTCTAAGATTCCTGAACCAGATCATGTTGCCGTGATACTGCAAGCCAATATGCCCTTCGCGGGCCATATCCTTGTAGGCGTAGCGGAACTTATTTTTGGTCCCCGCGGCGACCGGCGGATCCGGATTCTTGCCGGCCTCGGTCCAGAGGTTCATGTCCATATCGATGATATCTTCGCCGTTGAGATTGATATAAATCTTATTGTCCAGACAGGTGATGATGTAGTGGTTCCACTCACCGGGCTTCCTGGTCGCATCCTTCGAGGGCGACAGACAGTCATAAACAGCGCCGCACTGGCCGTGCTTGGCTCCATCAGTGGTGGCGTGAATCTGGATTTCAATTGTAGTGTGGATCCAGTTCTTTAAATCAGCACCGCGGATAAATACGCCGCTATTACCCTTTTCGGGAACTTTGAAATCGAGTTCGAGTATAAAGTTGCCGTAGCGTTCTTTGGTCCAGATGTCGCCGTGGCCCTTCGGGGTAGGTGAAAAAACGCCATCAGCGTCAAAAGCCCAGGAGCCGGGTTCCATTATGGCATTCGAAAGATTCTTCTTGAAGAGTCTCTTGAACTTAACATCGCTAAGCTCGGCGGCGGTCTTCCTGAAGTATGCCACACATCCTGAAATCTCGGGCATCGAATTGAGCCAGTTGTACTCATACTCTATCGAGAATACGCCCTTGAATTTCTGCCGGTCCAGTTCGGCCAATATCTCTTTGAAATTACCTGCTCCCGTGCCCCATATCACATCGTGTGCCTGGGGATTGCCAAACTCGTTCAAATCCTTGGTATGAAGGCTGATAATGCGGCCTTTAAGCTTTTTAATCGCTTCAAGCGGATTAACGCCCGAGCGCATCCAGTGCCCGGTATCGGCACAGGCACCGATTCGCTTGCTGCGCCCTTTGCAGACCTTCAGAACGGTATCAGGATCCCAATAATGCGAAGGTTTGGGATGATTATGGATCGCCACGTTAATTTTGTATTCCTCGCACAACTTGTCGAGCAGTTCAAACGCATCTTCCGGCGGCTCGGAGACTATTGTCTCGATCCCCATCTCCTTGGCGAAATCGAACACCTTCCGGCATTCCGCCTCGTTGTTAGGCAGACCCACCACGCCGTAGTTCATCAGTTTGACGCCTGACTCACTCAGCTTTCGCAGCATCAGCTTTCTATCCGCGGAAGACATGTTATGATCCGTCTTTACATCGGGTTTTTCCTTGCTCAGCGTCTGGCCGGGATAGGCCTCAATGTATTTCATTTCAAGCGCCTTGGTCTTATCCACCGCCTCAAAAAACGTAAAGCGATTGAAGCTGTACGCCTGCATACCCAGTTTCCAGTTCTCCTCGCCCGCCGCATTCGCTTTCGATAAGCAGCAAATACATAAAGCAAACGCCAAAATTCCAACCATTACTCTCATTTTCTTGTTCATTTCATTTTCTCCTACTACTAATTAAGACGTTGTTAATATTGAAAATAGTATAACTATAATGTCCAACCCTCACGATATTTGCGTCTGAGGTACTTGTTCGCCTCAGGCAGATTGGTTACTTTGAGGTTCGGTCCGTCCCAGTACAGTTTTTCGCCGGCAAGGGCTGAAACATTGCCGAAAAGAATGGTCTCGCTCAGCGGGCCGGAATAGTCAAAATTGGCCGACGGCTTCGGACCGCCCTTGCATGCGTTAATCCATTCCTGATAATGATTTACTCCCCTGCCCAGGAACGGTTCAGGCATTTTGAAACCTTTCATTTTCGATTCGGGTATCATCCGCGGATTACCCATGTGCGGGGCGAGTAAAGTGCCCTTTTCACCGTAGTACAGCCCGCCCTGACCGGGCAGTTCGCGCCCCGGCTCAAGCTCTGGAGGCCTGGGCGGCCTGTTGGCGCCATCATACCATGTAACCGTTACCGGCGGCTGCTCGCCACGGGCTGGAAACTCCCACTTAACGACTGTAGCGGTCGGATAAGTTTCATTGTTGAAGTCGCCGGGCATGGCCTCCACGGTCGTGGGGTAACCCAAATCCAGCGCCCACCACACAGGATCGATGATATGACAACCCATGTCGCCTAACGTACCTGTACCGAAATCCCAGTAGCGGCGCCACTGGCCGGGCAGATAGGCCGAATGGTAAGGCCTCCACGGTGCCGGGCCAAGCCAAAGGTCCCAATCGAGTGTTTCAGGTACCGGCATGGACTCGGTTGGTCGCGTGCCGCCGCCCCAGTTTTTGTTACTGAATATATCCACCTTTCGCACCTTGCCGATCAGCCCCGATTTAATAATCTCTGCAACGCGCTTGACGGCAGCTTCAGCGTGAATCTGGATACCCATCTGTGTCATCACTTTGTGCTTGCGGGCGGCTTCGGTAAGCTGACGGACTTCATAGATATCATGCGCCAGCGGCTTTTGGCAATAAACATGCTTGCCCATTTTAATGGCGGCCATTGCCGCGACAGCGTGAATATTGTCCGGCGTCGAGACCGTGACCGCATCGATGTTATTGCCTTCCTTATCCAGCATTTTGCGGAAATCGCGGTATTTCTTCACGTCGGGAAACCGCTTGAACGTGCCGGCCGCATGTTTCCAATCTACGTCGCAAAATGCAATAATATTTTCCGAGCTGACCTGGCCGACATCGCTGCCACCCATTCCGGCAACACCGATGCAGGCAACGTTAAGCTTTTCACTCGGCGAAATCCTGCCTGGTCCGCCAAGAACATGACGCGGAACGATAGTAAACGCAGCGGTTGCCGCTACGCCACTTAGAAAACCACGACGAGTTATTTTTTGCTTTTCCACGATAGACTTCCTTAAATTTATTTAGCTTTCGGCCTTGTTTAAGGTAGGACAAGCCCCGCCTTACGCCTATAAACTCCAGCCTTGCCGGTATTCCTTGGTTAAGTATTGATTTGCCTCGGGCATATTCGTAAACTTGAACTCTTTGGCATCCCAGAGCAACTTCGTCGCGAGGAGCTTATTCTTCAAGGCCGGACGAATGGCGATGTTGCCCATCAGAACGACCTGGGCCAGTAGACCGGCGTGGTCTGGGAAGTTCGAGCCGGCGGGCTTGCCGCCCTTGCAGGCAATTACCCACTCCATGTAGTGGCCGGGCGAACGATCCAGCTTATGCGGCGGCTTGCCGTAGTCTTTCTGCCGGGACTCCGGCAACAGACGGCCACCAAGCATTTTGCCCTTACTGCCAACATAGAGTTGGCCGTTCGTGTCCCACTTGCGACCATCCTCAAGCTCCGGGGGCCGAGGCGGCTTCATCCCGCCGTCATACCAGTGCAGCTTCACCGGTGCAAGGTCGCCCCTCGCTGGGAATTCATACGTAACCCGCGATGCCACGGGATAGGTCTCATCGTTGACCAGCGTACAGCAGGCTTCCACACTCGTCGGATAGCCGAGCTTCAGCGCGCGGAATACCGGATCGAGGCTGTGGCAGCCGATATCGCCGAGCGCCCCGGTGCCAAAATCCCACCAGCCCCGCCAGACGAACGGATTATAGACCCTGTTGCCCACATATGGGCGCATCGGCGCCGGGCCAATCCAAAGGTCCCAATCGAGCGTATCGGGGACAGGATCTTCCCCTTTCGGCCTATCGATACCCTGCGGCCAGTAGACGTTGTTGATCCCGTTAAGCGGTCGGTCCGTCCAGACATGGACCTCGTGAACCTGCCCGATGGCCCCGTCCCAGATTGTTTCGCACAGCAGACGGACTTCCTCGCCGGCCTGGCCCTGGTTGCCCATCTGCGTGGCGACCTTGTGCTCGCGGGCAGCATCCGCCAGCATCCGGGCCTCAAGCACCGTGTGGGTCAGCGGTTTCTCGCAGTAGACGTGCTTGCCTCGCTTGATGGCGGCCATAGAGACGATCGCGTGCAAATGGTCCGGCGTCCCAACGACGACCCCGTCGATGTTCTTATCCTCCTTGTCCAGCATCTCACGGAAGTCTTTGTACTGCTTGGCGTTGGGATACCGTTTGAACGTTCCGCTTGCATGTCTCGAGTCCACATCGCACAGCGCCACGATGTTCTGGCTTGAGAGTTCCCGCAGATCGGCCCCGCCCTGGCCGCCGATGCCGACGCCTGCGATATTGATCTTCTCACTCGGCGGAATCTGACCCGCTCCTCCCAGAACATGCCGTGGAACAATCGTGAATGCCGCTACGGCTGCCGCCGCTCCCATAAAATCTCGTCGCGATATTTTGCTTTTTTGCTTTTTGCCTGCTCTTTCGGTCTCTTTCATAAAATATTCCTCACGATCTTAAAATAAATATCAAAATTGCGGTCTCAGTTGTCTGGCGGGGCAAGCCCCACTCTATGCCTACAAACTCCAACCCTCGCGATATTCGCTGCGGATATATTTATTCGCCTCGGGCAAATTCGTTACCTTCATATTCGGGCCGTCGTAATATAGTTTCAGGCCCTTCTCGTATAACTGCTGGCCCATGCGCAAGGCAACGTTGCCCAACAATACCACCTCGGTCAGCGGTCCTGCAAGGTCGAAATTGGAACCGGCGGGTTCGCCCCCCTTGCAGGCGTTAATCCATTCCTTATGATGCCCGGGTGAGCGGGGCAGGACTCTCGGCGGCCTGCCGTACTCCTTGCTCCTGGCTTCCGGCAGCAGCCTGTGGCCCAGCATTTTGCCCTTCTCGCCGATATAGAGGTTTTCATCGGCGTTGCCGAAACGCAAGCCTTCATCGAGCTCTTCCGGCCGGGCCGGCATCAGCCCGCCATCGTACCAGGTCAGCTTGACTGGCGGCAATCCCTCGCGGGCGGGAAAATCATAGCGAATGATCGATGCCAGAGGCGCCGTTTCGGAATTTACACCGCTGGAGCATGCTTCGACGCTCGTCGGGTATCCAAGCTTCAAAGCCCTGAAAATCGAAACGAGCTGATGGCAGCCGATATCGCCCAGCACGCCCGATCCGAAATCCCACCAGCCGCGCCATGAGAACGGCAGATAGCACGGATGATAAGGCCGTCGCTGAGCCGGGCCAAGCCACAGGTCCCAATCAAGGGTTTCCGGCACGGGCGGCGTCTCTTTCGGCCGATCAATTCCGCGAGGCGAGATCGGCCTGTTGCACCATGAATGAACCTCTCGAACCGGGCCGATAGCACCGTCCCAGATGAATTCGCACGCTAATCGCGTCTCTTCGGATGCCTGGCCCTGGTTGCCCAGCTGGGTCGCTACGCCGGCCTCGCGGGCCGCCTCGGTCAGCTTGCGAACCTCGTAAATCGAATGGGCCAGCGGTTTTTCGCAATAGACGTGCTTGCCCATTTTGATTGCCGCGGCGGCAACAACGGCATGAGTATGGTCCGGCGTGGCAATAACCACCGCGTCGATATTCTTCTCTTTATCCAGCATCTTGCGGAAGTCGTGATATTTTTTGGCATTAGGATAGCGTTTGAATACGCCCGCTGCATACTTGTCATCCACGTCACACAGGGCGACGATATTCTCGCGGCCGACCTCGTCAAGGTCGCCTGCACCGCGGCCGCCGATTCCCACCCCGGCGATATTAAGCTTCTCGCTGGGCGGCACACGCCTCGACCCGCCAAGCACGTGGCTCGGCACTATAGTAAAAGCCGCCGCCAATGAAGCTGAACCACTCATAAAATCACGTCTCGCGATCTTTTTATCCTGCTCTTCGTCCGACTTCACCCAGCTTTTCATAAAGAGACCCCTTTCGCATTTTGCAAATTGTCGCCAATTGCTTAAATTACAGCCTCCATCCGGCGCGGTAAAACTTGGTAATGTAATTGTCCGCTTCGGGACAATTCGGCGAGCGCATCGCTTTCGAGTCCCACTCGACGCGTTTCTTCAGCCGGACGGCCAGGTTACCGACGAGCAGCGACTCGGTGAACGGCCCGGCGTACCAGAAACCGGATTTCGCATCCTCGGGCTTGCCTGCTTTGCAGGCCTCAGCCCATTCCTGGTGATGGCCCGGCGACCTCGGCAGCGTCTTGGGCGGCTTGCCGTATGCTTTTCTCTTCACCTCAGGAATGATTCGCGGCGTACCGGCATGGCTGCCGCCCAGCAGCGAACCATTCTCGCCCACAAACAGAATCCCGTTGCTACCGAGCTTGAGCCCCTCATCCAAATCCGCAGGCCTGGGCGGCAGCTTTGCGCCGTCGTACCAGGTCATCTTCACGGCCGGCCTGGCTCCCCTGGCCGGGAAGTAGTAATGGATGATGTTCCATTTCGGGAACGTGTCATTGTTGACCTCGTCGGTCTCGGCCTCTACAGCTATGGGGGCATCGAGGTCCAGCGCGAAGAATGCCGGATCGGCATTATGAACGGCCATATCGCCGAGAGCGCCGCAGCCGAAATCGAACCAGCCGCGCCACTTGAAGGGCGCATAAGCCGAGTTATAAGGCCTCCATTTGGCAGGCCCGAGCCAGAGGTCCCAATCCATAGTCTCCGGAACCGGCTCGCTGCCTTTAGGTGCCGTTACACCCTGCGGCCACCAGGCTCGTTCAGGGGTGCCGGCCCGGTCGCTCCAGACATGCACCTCTTTGACTTTGCCGATCGCGCCGGCCTGGATGTACTCCTTGTAGAGTCGCAATCCTTCGCCCGCATGACCCTGGTTGCCCATCTGCGTAACCACGCCGGTCTCGCGGGCAACTCGTGCCATTTCGCGGGCCTCGAAGATCGTATGAGCCATCGGCTTTTCGCAATACACGTGCTTGCCCATCTTCATCGCCCTGATGGCGGCGGGTGCGTGAATGTGGTCCGGCGCGCCGATGACCACCGCGTCGATGTTCCCGGCCTCTTTATCCAGCATTATTCTAAAGTCGCGGTAGAGCTTCGCGTTGGGGTGCTTCTTAATCGTCCCCTTGGCCCTGTCCAGATCCACGTCGCACAGGGCGACAATATTCTCACTTTCCAAAGCCTGCAAGTCGCTGGCCCCGCGACCGCCGACGCCAATGCCGGCGATGTTGAGCTTATTACCTGCCGAACCGGCCATAACGCGCTTCGGCACGAATGTAAAAGCCGCAACAGCCGCCGCTGCACACATAAAGTCACGACGAGAAATCTTAATCTTCTGCTTGCCCTTTTCTTTCTGGTTTCCCATAACAATGTTCCTCATATCAACAATCTGCCATTCTCTTCAACCACCCTCGGGCTTCAAGCATTGTAGGGCGGGCTTTTGCCCACTGATTCTCCATAGGGAGTCCCCAGGACAATCATGGTGGGGCAAGCCCAACCCTGCAGTCTGCAATTTGTTACATTTCGAGCGACCAGCCATCGCGATAATGCATTTGCACGAAATCGTTGGCTCCTTCATCATTTGTGACGCGCATGTTCTCGCCGTCCCATAGAAGCTTTTTGCCGACGTTCTCCGGGCGAATCGCCAGATTGCCCATCGTGACCATCTCGGTGAACGGTCCGGCATAGTCGAAGTTTGAGGTTGCCTGGCCGCCCGTCTTGCAGGCCTCGATCCAGTTGCCCTCATGGCTGGTCTTGATCCGCTTGAGCGTCTGTGGAGGTTTATTCCTGGAGAATTCACGCATCCGCTCATACGGCAGTAGTTGTGGATCACCGCCATACTCGCCACACCGCAGCACGCCCTTGCTACCGATGAACAGCACATTGCTCGATTCCTGATTCAATGGACGACCAACTTCCAGTTCCTTCGGGCGCTCGGGCTTGAGCCCGCCGTCATACCAGTGTACTTTCACAGCAGGCATCCCCTCGCGAGCCGGGAATTCGTAATGGACGACCGAAGCCAGTGGGTACGTCTCCTTATTGACCGGAGTACAGCTCGCCTCTACGCTGGTCGGGTACTTGAGCTTCAGCGCCCAGAAGACCGGGTCCAGTACGTGGCAGGCCATATCAGCCAGGGCACCACCGCCGAAATCCCACCAGCCGCGCCAACTGAATGGATTGTAGACACCCTTCACATACGGGCGCATCGGCGCCGGGCCGATCCAGAGGTCCCAGTCGAGCGTGTCGGGGATTGGATCCTCTCCTTTCGGCCGGTCGATGCCCTGCGGCCAGACCGGCCGGTTGGTCCAGGCATGAACTTCCTTGACTTCGCCGATCACGCCGGCCCAGATCCATTCGCAAATATCGCGAACGCCGTTTCCGGAGTGCCCCTGATTACCCATCTGCGAAACGACATTGTACTTTCGGGCCGCCTCGGTCAAAGCACGGGCCTCCGACACGAGACGGGTCAGCGGTTTCTGCACGTAAACGTGCTTGCGCCGTCTCATCGCCGCCATAGCAGCAACGGTATGAAAGTGGTCGGGCGTCGCGACAATCACAGCTTCAATGCTCTTCTCAGTATCCAGCATCTTGCGAAAGTCTTTGTATTTTTTAGCCTTGGGGAATCTCTTGAAGGACTCATCAGCTTTTTTCCAGTCAACGTCGCATAATGCGACAATATTCGCACCGGCAGACGCTGCGGCCCTGGTATTTCCTGCGCCCATGCCCCCGGCGCCGATAGCGGCAACGTTGAGTTTTTCGCTCGGCGGCTGGGCCAGCACGTGGCTCGGTATAATAGTAAACGCCATCGCCGCAGCAGCGCTACCCATGAACTCACGTCGAGAGATGTTCTTCTTTTCAGTCATTTTCTTCTTTTTCATAATTGTTATCCCTTAATAAACAAGCATTATTTCGAACAGTTCAAGGCTACAATCGATCACAGTTATTCGAAAATATTATATTTACAAAATCGATAGCCAATCGACTCAATCAGCTATAATTCAACCAGCCAAATGTTACGGAACTGCACAGGATTGCCGTGATCCTGCAGATATATTCCACCGGGTTCGGTAATATTACTATCCAGCGCCCCTCCAGTCGGCTTTGGCAGTTCCAGATCATCGTGTATTGTTAACCCGTTATGAACAACTGTCGCACGGGCGCTTTTGGATTCCGTACCGGTCCCATCAGGCCGTGGGGCATGGAAAGTAATGTCGTATGTCTGCCACTGCAATGGCGGCGCACACATATTCACAAGAGGCCGCCCGACCTTGTATATTCCGCCGCAGTCGTTGTCCAGGCCCTCAAGGCCGTAGCTGTCAAGTACCTGCACCTCGTATCGGCCCTGCAAGTAAACCCCGCTGTTGCCTCGCGCCTGACCGCGTTTCTCGGGCATAAACGGCGTGCGAAATTCCAGGTGGAGCTTGAAATCTGTGAATTTCTTTTTTGTAACAATTGAGCCGGTATCCCGAATTACTTCCATGGCTCCGTCTGGGACCAGCTTCCACTGAACCGACTTTGCAGAAGGTTTCTTCTCCGTTTGCTCCCATTGGCTGAAGTTTTTTCCGTCGAAGAGAACTATCGCACCGGCCGGAGGTTCCGCCCGCAATGTAGGCGAAAGCCGGACAACCTTACTCATTGAAAAGCTGCCGAATTCGTCCCCCTTGAAACTGCCGTTGAACTGGCCGCCTTTAATCGCAGCCTGGATTTCAAGCTCGGTTCCACTATCGCTCAGAATGGTTCGCCCGGCAAAGTTGACAGCCGCACCATCGAGCCGCCCATCAAGCACCGCCAGCGGCTCCCGGCGTGAATCGAACTCGTTAAATAACATAGCCCGGTACTGCCCTTTACCCAGAGCTATGACCTGTGCTGCCAGCGATCCCGAATCGCCTCCATTGTCGAGTTCCCAGTCTCCCTGCCAGTCACCCATTACCTGATCTGCGATACGAACGACCCCCTCGACCTCAGGGACCGAATCCATCCGCTGGGGACCGGCACACGAGGAAAAAAGCAAAGGAATAATTAAAAACAACACAAGAGCAATAATCGTGCAGCCGTTCATAGGAAAATAATGCTGTTTACAACTTTTCCCTGCTTCTGGAACCATTATTTTTTCTCCAGTACGCGACGGTTTTTCTGCCAGGCCGCCACAACAAAATTCCTGCTCACCATCGAGCGTTAGTATCCGTTAGCTATTTTCAGTTTTCGTTTTCGTCTCCCTGCCCACCTGCATCGCCCTGCTCGATATTATTTATCAATTCCTGTGCCTGTTGCCGCAGCGAATCACTTTTCGTCGTTTTAATAATCCTATCGAGCATATCCTTCGCCTGTTCGGGATAATCCGCATAAATGCCGCCGGCGATATTAATCACAGCAGCTCCCGCCTCAACGTACAAAGACTCATCGTCGAGATAACCGGCTGCCATCTGCATCGCCGCGAGAGATTTCGTACTGGACAACCCCGACAGCACTTTTTTCTTTTCAACCGCATCCGGCGCTAGGCTCATGGCCTTTTTGTACATCTCAATCGTCTCACCGGCCGGCCGGTTGCTCGCCAGCCCAAGCAGGCGAACAAATCCTCGCAGAGCCAGAATCCGGTGCACCTTGTTGGCGGAACTCTCGGCGACTTTCAGCAGCTCGGCCGCCGGCTCCGGTGTCGGCCAGTCCGCCAGCGCGCGAATCGCAGCGGTCTGAATATCGACGTTCTCATCCTTAATCGCGGCAGTCAGCACCGGCAAAGCGCTGTTATCGCCTATTCTGCCAAGCACGTTCAGCAAAGAACATCGGGCGACGGTTTCTTTCACCGATGGCAGCGCAGCTAAAACGCTTGCTGCCTGGCGGTTCTTGTCGGCGATTCTGTGAGCGACAGCGGCGATTGTCTTCTGGGTTTCGGTGCGGTCGGATGAGCTTTTGGCCTCAATCAGAAGCTCGACCAGTGCCGGCAAATTCTCAGGCCCGGCGACAACCTTCAAAGTTCTCAGCGAGCAGGTTCGAACTTTACGGTCCGAATCCTTCGCCGTTTCCAATAAAGCAGCAACGCCCGCTGTGATATTGCGCTGGCCCACGCTGCTGATCAATTCGGCTTTTGTTTTGGCCTCGGACTTCGGGATAGCCGCCAGAATGACCTTATCGACGTTCGGGCCGCGTAAGCGATACAAGCTTTCGCGGGCGGCTTTCTGTTCGGCGCCCTTAGCGCCGGCCGCTGCCTGCGCCAATAACTCAACGCTCGAATCGTCGCCCAGTTGGCCTAATGCTCTTAAAGCGGCAATTCGAACGGACTGGTCTTCGGACTTAACAGCGGCAACAACCGCAGACCGGGCGACAGCATCCCCACGGTCGCCAAGAGCGGATAAAAGCTGCACCTGACTTCTCGCCGAAAGATTCGGCAACTCCTTAGCCAGAGCCTCGGTTACCGACGTTCCGGGCATCTCCTTAACCATCGCTATAGCTGCGGCCTGCATCTCCTGGTCGTCGCTTCGGAGAATATCCAGAACAATACTAACGGCTTCGTCCTGTGGCTGCTCCGAAGCACCCAAACAAACAGCATAAGAGCACAAAAGCAAAAATGCTAATGAACTGCAAATCGTGCAATTACTTTTCATGTTTTAATTCTTATTTTTTGGTAGAGTTAATCATGCCCGTCAAAGCTGCGGTACGAATCGGCTTGGGCATACCTTCTTTCTGAAGCTCCTTATAGATAGCCATAGCCTTAATCTTATTTCCGTCGGCCACAAGCTGATCGGCACACTTTAAATAGGCATCCAACACCACCGATAGTAACTTACCTTCGGCTTTATTTTTTGCCTCGGCCAGCGCTTCGGCGGCCTGAGAATCGGCAATCTGGCCAAGAGCGGCGGCAGCGGCAATCGCGGTTTCCTGATTAGGTCTGCCTAACATTCTGCTCAAATTGCGGACGGCTGCCTTGTCGCGGCGTTGCCCCAACGAGTTGATGATACCAATTCTTACGTTGCCCCTTGCTTTGCGTAGAGAACCTCGCAGGGCTTCATCGACCGCCGAACCGGGGATCCGCTCCAGAGCGTATCTTGCCATATCGGAGGTTTCCTCGTCAACGAGCATTTTAGCCAGCGTAGGCACAGATTGCTCGGTACCAATAATGCTTAGTTCCCTGCAAACAAATTGCTTGCCGGCCCGCGTTGCATCCGAATCGAGCACACCCAGAAGGGCCTTTTCAACCTTCGCCAGCTCATCCTTGTTGCCGTGCGCCTTCTTTACAGCTTCGCTTACCTCGGTCAGCGCCAAACGGCTTTGACCCCAATCATATGTTTTTACTTTCTGCAGTAACTCCTGTAATTCTGCCATCTCTGATCCCTTTCCTGAACTAACGATAGGTTTTGGCGTTGTATCAACTTTGTAATCACCAAATGCGAATTGAATTCCGTCAAGATAGTGTTGCAAAATCACCGGATTCCAAAGCAAATGGTCATTGTGCCCCAACGAGCAATAGAATATACGTCCTTTTCCCCATGTCTTGATCCAGCCGGTGCCGGTATCGGCATCCGTCGGTTTAAATCCATTGACGTTCCGGGTGGTCGAGTCGCTCATATCAAGACTCATCAAAACGAACTGTTTATCCCGCGAATAGAGCGGCGGATCCGTCCGGTAAATCTCATCGTTGATTTTGAATCCTTTTCCCTTAAACGCAGCCATCAGCGGATGGTCCGGCTGGTCTATTTTGACCGCCCAGGTTCCGCCGCCGCCCCAGGGATGACCCGTGAACTTGCCGCCCATCATTTCCTGCGCCTCGGGCCACTCGTTGAAGTTGTCGGTCGCAGCGTGAATTCCAACAATGCCCTTGCCACCTTTGACGAAATCCATCAGGCTCTTGCAGAGATCCGGCGTCTTTTCCAGGTTGAATTTAAGCCCGGTGGTGTTATTGAAGCAGATCGCATCGAACTGCCTGAGGTTCTCCGGCTTGAAAATGGACATGTCGTTCGTCACGACAGTCTCGTACGCTCCGGTCGTTTTGCCCATCTGTACGACTGCTTTGTTAACCAGGGGAATCGATTTGTGGTAGAAGCCTTCGCACAGCCAGAAAACCAGCAGTTTTCGCGGCTCGGCGGATCTAACAGTTGCCTGCTTTGGAACCGCGTTTTCTATCTTCTGCACTTCTTCGGCCGTCAGGTCGCGCAACTTCTCCGGTGAGGCCGCCTGTAAAGGACTCATAAGCACCGACAAACACCAGAGGCCTAGTAACATAGCCCCGATTAATTTTGACCTCGTACTCATTTTTGCTCCTTTCATTCTACTTATCATTTCAATAATCGATAATCTATTTCACAAGTGCCAGGGACTGCGCATCGGGCGAGAGAGCATCCGGTTGGCCTGCTCATCGTTAAGGAATCTCTCCTTATCCGGGTCCCACTGCAATTTTCTCTCGGTGAGCATCGCGATTTCGCCCAACAGTGCGACACTGATAGACCGGTGAGCAACCTCTGCGGGCGCGATCGTCTCTTTACGATTTTTGATACAATCCAGGAAGTTCCGCTTGTGATCCCGGCTATTATACAATTTGATTTCGTCCGGGCCGATGACCTCTTTCAGAATGCTCGCAGGATTCGACTCGAGCTTGCCGCGTTTGACATAAATCCACTTACCCGATTCTCCGTACCACTTGGTGCCCTGCGGAATTTGCTTGTTATTGCCAACGGTCATAACAACTCCGTTGGCGTATTTGCAGGTGAATTTGTATTCCATCGGCACATTGTAGATTCCGTTTTGGGGATAAACACCTGTCCCTTCGATCTCGACCGGCCCGGTGCGCTCCAGGTCCAGACCCCAGTGGGCGATATCGATATGATGGCCCGCCCAGTCGGTCAGTTGTCCGCCGGAATAGTCCATCATCCATCGCCAGTTCCCGTGCATGATACCCCTGTACGGCACCCAGGGAGCCGGGCCGAGCCAGAAATTCCAGTCCACACCCTCGGGTATCGGCTGGATGGGTTTATTGTCGGAGTCGCCTCCGGTCGGCAGGCCGACCTCGACTCGGGTGACCTTGCCGATGCGCCCGTTGCGAACCAGCTCGCAGGCGCGATGGAAATCCCGCTCTGAGCGCTGCTGACTTCCTGTTTGCCAGATGATGCCGTAACGACGCACTGCATCACAGATAGCGCGTCCTTCTGAAATCGTGCGGGCCAGCGGCTTTTGGGCGTGGATATCCTTGCCGGCGGCAGCGCCCATGACCGCAGGAATAGAATGCCAGTGGTCAGGCATCGCCAGCGACAGTGCATCGATATCATCGCGTGCGATTACTTCCCTGAAATCCAGGTACGTTTTGCAGTCGTTGTTTTTGTACTTCTCGTCAACGATATTTTTGGCCTTGTCGCGCTGGCTCTTATCGACATCGCAGACGGCCAGAATCTGCACTTCTTTCTTGCTAAGAAAACCGTGCATATCCCCGGTTCCCATGCCACCCATGCCGATGCAGGCCATCACGATCCTGTTGCTCGCAGCGACATTACCGGCATTACCCAACGCCGACGAAGAAACAATATATGGAAATGCAATAGCGCCGGCGGCAATGCCGGTTGCATTTTTCAGGAACCGGCGCCGGTTAATATCCTTGCATTTTGACACTTTTCAATCTCCTTTTTAGAAAATCCGCCTACAGATGCCAGGGACTGCGCATGCCGCGTGAAAGTAAACGGTTCGCGTCGGGGTCTCCGACAAACACTTCACGTTTCGGGTCCCACTTCAGCGGCCGGCCAAGCTTATAGGCGATATTACCCAAATGGCAAACCGTAACCGAGCGGCAGCCGGTCTCGATATCACAAATCGGCCTGCTGCGCTTGCGTATGGCATCCAGCCAGTCGGTATAATGGTTTTTGCTTTCGTACAGGTGAGTTTCATTAGGACCGAGCTTCTGATTCACAAGGTTCTCAGGTACGGTTCGCAGATGCCCGCGATTGGTTTCGACCTCGCCTTTGGTGCCTTTGAATAAAACCCCGTTTGCATTATCACGCGTCATTGTAACGCCGCTGGCGTATTTATAGGTGAGCACCTTGTAATCTTTGCCGTCCGGCGGAATGATTTCCACCGGGCCGCTCTCGTCCATTCCCATGCCCCACTGGGCGATATCAAAATGGTGCGCGCCCCAATCGGTCATGCCGCCGCCGCCAAAGGCGCTGTGATTTCGCCAATTAGGAAAGCCGTCCCAGCTCAGGTGCGGCGACAATTCGGAGTTATACGGCCTCCACAGTGCCGGGCCGAGCCACCTATCCCAGTCGAGATAATCCGGGACCGGCTGTGCCGGTAGCGGTTTATCCTGGGGCGGACCGCCAACGCCCACGGTCACGTGTTTAAGTTCTCCGATATAGCCGTTAAGGACCAGTTCGCAGCCCAGGCGGAAATGCCAGTCCGAGCGCTGCATGCTGCCGGTCTGAAAGACCCGCCCGTAGCGTCTGACGGC